>SXGS01488079.1_pt1 | contig 34895 bp, 25 predicted proteins | sample 3174681 | NCBI WGS metagenome assembly SXGS01 (sample SAMN11356861, study PRJNA531348) | freshwater metagenome | isolation source: freshwater sample F1-80 | place: China: Fuxian Lake, Yuxi | collected 2017-12-25
CTGTGCGACGAGCCGACCGGGGCACTCGACATTCAAACGGGGATCGTGGTGCTGGAGGTCATCCAGCGAGTGAATCGAGAACTCGGCACGACCACGGCAGTCATCACACACAACGCGGCGATCGCCGACATGGCCGACCGAGTCGTGCATGTCTCGGACGGACGAATTTCGAGTGTGGAACGAAATACCAAGAAGATTGCTCCGAGCGAGCTGCGCTGGTGAGGCTGCGGTGGTGCAGAGATGACGACGGGACGCTGCTTTTGTACTACTCAAACGCAAAGACCGTTGCGAAGGCTTCGTCGATGGTTTCGAGGGAAGGGTCGAGCACGTCGCCGGTGTCTTTCTTGCTGCTGCCTCCGCGGGCGGGGCCGCCTTTGCCGCCGAGGCCGAGGTCGGTATCGGCATCACCGAAGAGCTGATCGTTTCCCACGCCGCCGATCAGCGTGTCGTTGCCGTCGCCGCCGCGCTGCGTGTCGTTGCCGGCTCCGCCGATGATCGTGTCGCTACCCGTTCCGCCGAGCAAGCTGTTGGCCGCGGCATTGCCCAGAATGGCGTCGTCGCCAGTACCGCCGATCACGTTCTCGAAGTTTCCGGCAAGTTTCGTCGTGCCGGTCGCACTGGTCTTGATCGTGCGGTTCGTGTGAATCGCCAAGGCGACTTCGCTGGTGAGCTTGGCGGTGACGGAGGTCGTCGCGCTGCCGAAATCCAGAACGTCGGTTCCCGCATTCGAGGCTTCGGTGAGCGTATCGGTCTCGATGACATCGGTGTCGGCAAAGCGGTAGCTGTCGTTGCCAGCACCTCCGAGCAGTTGATCGTCGCCTCGGCCTCCGGTGAGTTGATCGTTGCCCGCTCCACCGCTGAGCGAATCGTTGCCGTCATTGCCGTTGAGCGCGTCGTGGCCCGTACCGCCGAGCGCGGTGTCACTGCCAAGACCGCCGTTGAACGCAACACCGAACGTCGCGACGTTGATCTTGCTGGCATCGAGCTTGTCGTCACCGTTGTTGCCGTTGACGACGATCTGGCCGGTGAACTTGCGAGTTGCCGGGCTGCCGGCCGAATTGAGCGACGCATCGAGCACCACCGTGTCCTTCGCGGTGCCGCCGGTGATCGTCAGCGAGGTGACGTCCTCCAGCGGCGTCGGAGCGATGACGTCCGTGACGATTCCCGCGACGTTGCGGCGCGCGACCAAATTGTTGCCGACTTTCGAGACGGTGACGGTGTTGTCGGAGTCGAGCGCGAGAACGGTCAGGTCGAACGATTGATTCACAATGTTGACCGTGATCGGCCCGGTCTCGGTGGCCTTCGTGCCGGCGGCACCGAGCGCATCCGTGGCCTTGATCGTCAGCGTGAACAGGGCCACGAGATCATTGCCAACTTTCTTCGCCAGCGATTCGAAGTCGATTTTGCTTGCGTCGTTGACTTTGATCTCGCCAGTGACACTGTCGATCTTAAAGGCGTTGCCGGTGTTGCCTCCAGTGATCGTGAAGGCTGTGACGGTATCTCCTTCGGGATCGACCGCGGTGACGGTGCCGACTGGCGTGTCGTTCGTCATGAATTCCGAAATGCTCAGCGTCGTGGCGGTGACACGCGGCGCGTCGTTGACGGGTGTGACCGTCAACACGAAGGTCGTCATCGTGGAAACGTTGCTGCTGTCGGTCGCGGTCACGGTGATTGTGGTCTGGCCGCTCTTGTCGAGTGCCGGTTTGAGTTGGATCGTGCGTGAGCCGGTGTTGCCCAGGATCACGATGTTGCTCGGTGAGTCCGGAACCAAGTCGGTGTTCGACGAGGTAGCAGTGACGGTGATGCCGGCCAAGTTGACCAGCTTGTCGTCTCCGTCATCGACGGTGAACTTGATCACGGCCGTCGGCGTGTCTTCCTTGGTCGTCACATTGGCGATGTGACTGATCGTCGGGTCGAAGTCGTTGAGCGCGTTGACTGTCACGTTGATGATTTGTGTCAGCGTGTTGACGTTCGGAGCGGTGCCGCTGCCATTGTCGGTGACGGTGAATTTGAGATCGCCAGTGCCGAAAAGATTGGGGACCGTTTTGTACGTCAGACCTTGCAGTTCCGTGGCGGTGACAGTGCCGTTGACGGCAACTGCCGTGTTGCCGTTCGCTTTGAAGAGTTTGATCGCCGCTGGAATGGCTGTGATCTTGTAGGTCAGCGTTTGATTCGCTTCATCGGTCGCAGTCGCGGGACCGGCGGAGTAAGTCACTCCGGTTAAGCCGAGCGGTACGGCCGAGGGATTCGTACTGTCTTCGTTGACGCTGATTGCCGGGAGCGATCCGTTGGTACGGAGAGGGACATCATTGATCGACTTGACCGTGATGGTGAACGTGGTCGTGAATGAGTTCTTGCCGCCACCGGCGGTTCCGCCGTCATCGGTCAGGATCACGGTGACGGTGGCGACTCCGTTGGCGTTGGGGTTGGGGGTGTAGGTCAGCACGCCTGTGGGGGAGATTGCTGGCTGCTGGCTGAACAGGGCGTTGTTGTTGTTGGACACGTTGAAGGTGACGGTCTGCCCGACGTCGCCTGTTCCCGCGCTGATCGACTTGGCGAAGGGGTTGATGGTTTGCGGGCCGACGTCTTCGTTCACGGTCGGGCTGGTTCCTTTGGTGAAGCTCGGAGCCTTGTTCAATCCGGTGAGTTGGATCGTGAAGGTCTGAGCCGCGCTGAGGTTCACTCCGCCGTTGGCGGTTCCGCCGTCGTCTTGCAGTTTGACCGTGACGGTGACGGTTCCTGAGGCAGCGGCTTTGGGCGTGAAGGTCAACGTCCCATTGGGCAAGATCGCCGGAGGGACGGTGAACAGCGTGGCGTTGGCGGTGGGAATGGTAACTTGGAAATCGAGTGCTTGTCCGGATTCACGCGCCGAGCCTTTGCTGAGGTTGGTGGCCCAGTCGGTGAGGGAACGAGCCGCGCCATCGCCGGCCGTTGTGAGGTTCGCCCCCTTCGTGAAGCTGGGAGCCTCGTTGCGGTTGGCGACGGTGATTGAGAACGTATTGCTGACGGACGCGTTGCCGGGGTCGGTCGCCGTCACTTTCACGTCGAAACTTCCGACATCGCCATCGGCTGGTGTTCCGGAGAACGTGCGGTTGGGGCTGTCGAAGCTCAACCACGCTGGGAGGAGTGAGTTGTCGGACTGGGAGGCGGTGTAGGTCAGCGAGTCCCCCGCATCGACGTCGTTGAACGTGTGCGGCGCGAATGCGAAATTGAAGGCCACATCCTCGGCGGCAGGCTGGTTGGGAAGGGCATGGGCCACGGTCGGAGCGGTGTTGAGCCGCGGCAAGAACAGCACATGCACCGCCCCACGCAGGTCGCCTGCACTGTTATCTTCGAAAGCCCCGACGGCCAGATCGCTCACGCCGTCGCCATCCAGATCACCCAGCGAGGCGACCGAACTGCCGAACCTGGAAGAATTCGAGAACGTGGGACCGCCATTCGTTTCGCTGGCAATTTTGGTGCTGCTCTTCACGGTGCCGTCCACGTTCAGCAACAGCAGATGCACCGCCACTCCGAAAGTGTTTCCAGACGGGTGATGACCGCCTTTCGCCCCAACGGCCAGATCGGACACGCCGTCCCCATCCAGGTCACCCAGCGAGGCGACCGAACTGCCGAACAGGTCAAAATAACCGCCGTTCGGCGTTCCGCTGGCAATCGTGGTGCTGCTCTTCACCGTGCCGTCGGCGATCAGCAACAGCACATGCACCGCCCCTCTAGCCCCGACGGCCAGATCACTCACGCCGTCCCCATCCAGATCACCCAGCGAGGCGACCGAACTACCGAAGTAGACATCATCCTCAAGCGTGGGGCCGTTCGGCGTTCCGCTGGCAATTTTGGTGCTGCTCTTCACCGTGCCGTCCGTTTTCATGAACAGTACATGCACCGCCCCGGGACTAAACCCGCCGGTTCTATCACGGTAGGCTCCGACCGCCAGATCGGTCACGCCGTCCCCATCCAGGTCACCCAGCGAGGCGACCGAACTGCCGAAGCGGTCAGGATTCGCGAGCGTGGGGCCGCCATTCGTTCCGCTGGCAATCTTGGTGCTGCTCTTGACCGTGCCGTCGGCATTCATCAACAGCACATGCACCGCCCCGCGCTTCAACCCGCCGGTGTCATCGTAATATGCCCCGACGGCCAGATCACTCACGCCGTCCCCATCCAGATCACCCAGCGAGGCGACCGAACTGCCGAAGCGGTCACCATCCGTAAGCGTGGGGCCGCCATTCGTTCCGCTGGCAATCTTGGTACTGCTCTTCACCGTGCCGTCCGTTTTCATCAACAGCACATGCACCGCCCCGCGATTAACCCCGCCGGTGCTATCGGAGATTGCCCCAACAGCCAGATCGCTCACGCCGTCTCCATCCAGGTCACCCAGCGAGGCGACCGAAATGCCGAAGCGGTCATAAATCGCGAGCGTGGGGCCGCCATTCAATCCGCTGGCAATCTTCACGCTCTTGGCAGGATCGACGGTGCTTTCGCTGCGGCGAGTGATCGTCGCCGCGTAGTCTTCGACTTCGCCACCAATCGCCGCTCCGGTGGAGTTCGCCGCCGCCGCATCCGCGCTCAACCGGAACCGCGCATACGTCGCGCCCGGCGATGTGCTCGCCGAAACGGCCGGGAACGTCAGTTGGAACGTGCCATTGTTCGTCCCGTTGGGAACGCTCACCGAAGTCCGCTCAGTGGCGTTGTCGAACACGCCATCTCGATTGAAGTCGATCCAGCCAAACAACGTCGCCTCCGAACCAGTCGTATTCGTCGCCCGCACTCGCACGACCGGAACCGCTCCCACCGTCAAAAACAAGTCCTGAGCCGGTTCGATCAAGCCCCCCTCATCATCCGGCAGCGTCGCAATGTCATCCCCATTGGCTCGCACTCCAGGAGAAGCATTCTGCTCCCCATCGACTCGGCTGCCGAGAAACAACGTTGTCCGCGTGGAGTTGATGATGTGGCTAGGCCCACCGTCGGAAGCGGACGTTTGGTAATTGCCAGTGCCCGTTCCCGCCCCGGTATCCGGTGCGTCACCGAAGTCGGGAGGCGCGTTCAAGAACACGAGATGCACGGCCCCACGAAGTATCGTCGCAAGGGGATTGAAGTCATCGAATCGTGCTCCGACCGCCAAATCGGTCACGCCATCTCCATCCAGATCACCCAGCGAAGCGACCGAATTGCCGAAGTGGGAATAACCCGAGAGCGTGGGGACGCCATTCGTTCCGCTGGCAATTTTGGTGCTGCTCTTCACGGTGCCGTTCGCGTTCAGCAACAGCAGATGCACCGCCCCGCGACGCAACGAGCCGCCCTCATCGCCGAAGGCCCCGACCGCCAGATCGGTCACTCCGTCCCCATCCAAATCCCCCACCGAGGCAACGGAAGTCCCAAAAAAGTTGAAAGCCGTGATGGTGGGCGCGTTGGGAGTTCCGCTGGCGATCTTGCTCTTGCTCTTCACCGTTCCATTCGCGTTCATGAACAGCACATGCACCGCCCCGCTATAGCTCCCGCTCGTCCGATCACCCCTGGCCCCGACGGCCAGATCGGTCACGCCGTCTCCATCCAGATCCCCCAACGAGGCGACCGAACCGCCGAAGATGTCATACCCGCTGTTGCTCGGACCACCGTTGAGACCCGCGGCAATTTTGGTGCTGCTCTTCACCGTGCCATTCGCATTCAGCATCAGGAGATGCAGCCCCCCAGCGTCATCACCGTCGGTTGCTCCGACGGCCAGATCGATCACGCCGTCCCCATCCAAGTCACCCAGCGAGGCGATCGACCTGCCGAAGTTGTCATCATCCCCAACCGCGGGACCGCCATTCATGCCGCTGGCAATCTTGATGCTGCTCTTGACCGTGCCATTCGCGTTTAAGAACAGCACATGCACGGCCCCACGATCGTAACCGGCCGTATCATCTCGGTAGGCCCCGACGGCGAGATCATTCACGCCATCTCCATCCAGGTCACCTAGTGAGCCGACGGCAATGCCGAAATGATCCCCATCCGCGAGCGTGGGGGCGTTCGTCGATCCGCTGGCAATCTTGGTGCTGCTCTTCACCGAGCCGTTCGCATTCAAAATAGCACAGACACGGCCCCACGATTGGTACCGTTCGTATCATCTCGGTAGGCCCCAACGGCCATGTCGCCCACACCGTCGCCATCCAGGTCACCCAACGAGGCGACTGACCAACCAAAATTGTCTGTCCCCGGAAAAGTGGGGGTGCCATTCAATCCGCTGGCAAGCTTCAAGTTTTTGGAAGGATCGGCAGTCGTGTGGCCGCGACGAGTGATCGTCGCCGCGTAGTCTTCGACTTCGCCACCAAGCGCCAGTCCATTGGGGGTTGACGCTACCGGATCATCGCTCAACCGGAACCGCGCGTAAGTCGCACCCGGCGACATGCTGGCCGGAATGGTCGGGAACGTCAGTTGGAACGTGCCGTTGTTCGTCGCGTTGGGAACGCCCACCGATGTCCGCTCAGTGGCGTTGTCGAACTCGCCATCTCGATTGAAGTCGATCCAGCCATACAAGGTCGCCGCCAAGCCAGTCGTGTTCGTCGCCCGCACTTGCACCACCGGAGCCGAACCCACCGTCAACAACAAGTCCTGAGCCGGCTCGATCAACCCGTCCTCATCATCCGGCAGCGTCGCAAGGTCATCCCCATTGGCACGCACCCCAGGAACGCCAACCACCTCCCCATCCACTCGGCTGCCGAGAAACAGCGTGCTACTCGTCCCGGCAATGATATGAGCCGGACCACCGTTTTCGCCGAGCGTCCGATAGTCCCCCACTCCTGTCCCAGCGGAGTATCCGGCGCATCACCAAAGTCGATCGTCAACAGCGTCCGGGCTTCCAAACACTCCAACTAACGTTGCCCGTGTGCCAACTCGCGCTCACGCCGCCGCGCCGTCCGCCGGACTCGGCGATGCGAGGAGTGCGCTCGAGAAACGAACTGCTGAAGCCAATGGGTCAGTTGCATGTGGTCACTTTCAAGCACGACGCGCCAGCGAGTGATTTTGTTCGGAACCACTCGCTGGCACGTCGTGCTGGTGTCGGTATGTGTCTCGGTCAGGAGACCAGACACAACGGATTCGGGATCGTTGACCCGGAAAGTAGAATCGAGTGTGTCGTTACTGGCCAGCCTCATTTGTCCGCGATGCGCACAAGCCATTCAATCTCCGTGGTCATGACCCCCACGGCTATCGGCTGTCGGACACCGGGTCAGACGACCGAGCCAGACAGCTCATACGGATTCCTAGAACTGGTGCTGCATCTTGGAGCGAGTCAACTCATCGCGAACCTCGCTCAAAAATTAGCCAGCCGTGAGGCAAACGGCCTTGGCCCTTGCAACCGCATCACGAAACAGGATCATCGCCAAGTCGAGCAGATGGCTCGGCAATGGCCAATCAAACTCGTCGATAAGAGGGTGCGTCATGCCCAAATCCTGCGTTTTGGCACTCGATCAAGGGACGACATCGAGCCGAGCGATCGTGTTTGATCGGTCGGGGCGTGCGGTTGGTTCGGCTCAGCGGGAGTTTCCGCAGTTGTTCCCGTCGCCGGGACATGTCGAGCATGACCCGGAGGCGATTTGGGACAGCCAGCTCGCGACGGCAAAGCTAGCGTTGACGAACGCGAAGCTATCCGCGTCCGACATCGCGGCGATCGGCGTCACGAATCAACGCGAGACGACGATCCTCTGGGAGCGTGACTCCGGCAAGCCGGTCGCGAATGCGATCGTGTGGCAGAGTCGGATCACCGTGCCAATCTGCGAGCGTCTGAAGGCAGACGGAGTCGAGTCGCTGTTTCGGCAAAAGACCGGATTAGTCATCGATGCGTATTTCTCAGGGACGAAGATCCGGCATCTGCTGGACACGATTCCGGGACTGCGCGCACGGGCCGAGCGTGGTGAGATTTTGTTCGGTACGGTCGATTCGTTCTTAATCTGGCGGCTGACGGGCGGAAAGCAGCACGTCTCGGACGTCAGCAACGCGAGTCGCACGCTACTGTTCAATCTCCACACGCTCGATTGGGACGACGAGTTGCTCAAGCTGATGGACGTGCCGCGCGCGATGCTGCCGCAGGTCGTCTCGTCCAGCGAGATCGTCGGTGAGTCCAATGCGAAGTGGCTCGGCGGTGCGATCCCGATTGCCGGAGATGCCGGCGATCAGCAGGCGGCGACTTTCGGTCAGGCTTGCTTCGATCCGGGGAGCGCAAAGAACACCTACGGTACCGGTTGTTTTTTGCTGATGAACACGGGAGAGAAGCCAGCCGAATCCAAGCACGGCCTGCTGACGACGGTCGGCTGGCGGATCAACGGGCGGACGACCTATTGCCTGGAAGGCTCGGTGTTCGTCGCCGGTGCGGCGGTGCAGTGGTTGCGGGACGGCCTGGGCCTGATCCGGCACGCGAGCGAAACAGCGGAGTTGGCGACCTCGGTCGCAGACAATGGCGGCGTCTATTTCGTGCCGGCTTTCGTCGGGCTGGGTGCTCCGTATTGGGATGCGAACGCTCGCGGAGTCATCACCGGGCTGACACGCGGGACGACGAAGGCTCATCTGGCCCGGGCGGCGTTGGAGGCGATGGCCTATCAGACTTCCGATGTGCTGGACGCGATGCGGCAAGATTCCGGCGTCGCGTTGCAATCGCTGCGAGTCGATGGCGGAGCGACCGCAAACGATTGGCTGATGCAGTTTCAAGCGGACGTGTTGGGGGTCGCCGTGCGGCGTCCGGCCGTGCAGGAGACGACCGCTCTGGGTGCCGCGTACCTCGCCGGTTTGGCGACGGGAGTTTGGTCCGACTTGAGTGACGTCTCGAAGAATTGGCAGTTGCAGCGTGAATTTGCGCCGGTCATGTCGGGCTCTGAGCGTGAGCGATTGCTCCAACAGTGGCATCGTACGGTCGCGCGAGCGGGTGGCTGAGTGCCAGCACGACGCGGCAGCGAGTGGTTGTTCGCAAAAAACCACTCGCTGGCGCGTCGTGCTGGCAGAGTAAGGCGATTCGCCGTTGACGTCGGCTCACGGGTGAGTCTGAGGGTTGTAATGTCCGCGTCAATTATGCGGATTGACAGTCCTGATGCGATCAAGGAATCGCTCGACGGAGATGCTGTCTTCGGATTCATCGCGCCGTTCGACAAGGCTGATAGAGACGTCATGTTCGGCAGGTTTTCGCCGACTGGTCGGACTCTCGCAGGTTCGGGGAATGGCATCTTTGGCTTGCGGTGCGCATTGAGAACCCGGAATTCGTTGGACGATCTGCAAGGTGGAATTCTGACGGCTCGGCGCGACCGCCCGGCGCAGACTTTCGCCCCAAACCAAACACATCGAGTCATGAGGCTGGCTGGCGAGACCGTCGCGAGCCGCTTTGATGGATCATCGGGAGATCAAGCGATGCGCCTGTTTTCGTGGTTGTCGTCGATTCAGAAATCATGGAATCGTGTTCATGCTCGCCGCCCTCGCCGAGTTTTGGCCGGATTGGAACGCTTGGAGTCTCGAACCTTGCTCACAACGGGAGCAAGAGTCGATTCGGCGAACTTGGAGTTGGACGTCGATCCCGGCGACACGTTGACCGTGACCGCGGCCGCCGATCTCATCATTCTCAACATCAACGGAGTCGATCAGCCTGCGTTGAACACGCTCGCGTCGGAAGTCGAAACGATTGCGGTCACTCTGCTTGGTGGATCAACGATTGATCTGAGCAACGTGACCGGCGATGGGTTCACCCTTCTGTTGGCAGGCGCAGCGGACAGCCCGCAGCCGCTGGTCACCGTCACCGGAAGCGACGGCGACGATTCGATTATCGGAAGCACAATCAGCGATTCGATCATCGGCGGCGACGGCATTGACACGATCGTCTCCGGCGGCGGCAACGATTACGTCAAGGCGGGAGCCGGTGCCGACTTCGTCAGTGGCGGAGACGGATTTGACACGATCCTTGGTGGCGACGACGCGGATGAACTGGATGGCGGCGACGACTCGGACACGATCAACGGAAACGACGGAGGTGACATCATCACCGGTGGAGACGGCGATGACCGTCTCGAAGGGGACGCGGGCAAGGACGACCTCGACGGCGAAGGAGGAAACGACGACATTCGAGGTGGAAACGACAACGATACTCTCCTCGGCGGTGACGGCACCGACAAATTGCAAGGCGGAAGCCAAGACGACTCTCTCGAAGGTGGCGACGGAGTCGACACCGTTTTAGGCGACGCAGGCAATGACCTCCTGGTGTGGACCACCGGTGACTCGACCGAGACTTTGGATGGCGGCACTGGCAGCGATGAGTTGGAAGTCCGCGGGACAGTCGGGAACGATTCCTTCGCGGTCGGACAAAGCTCGGCGGGCAAGTACAAAGTGACCGGGACGGGCGTCGCCAACACCCGTTTGATCGAAGACATCATCGTCAAGGGGTTGGAAGGGGACGACGCGATCACCTTCACCAACATCAGCGCGGCGGCCGCAGGCTCGGCTCTCACGGTTTTCGGAGGCGTCGGCAACGACCGGATTCTTGCCAACAACGCGGTGTTCACAAACTTCGTGGTTGCACTGAATGGCGACGAAGATGCGGACAGCATCTCTGGCTCGCGGAATCCAGACTTGATCGACGGCGGAACTGGCAGCGACACGATCAATGGCAACGGCGGTGGCGATGAAATCTTTGGTGGCGACGGCGGCGACAGCATTCTCGGCGGCGATGGTAATGACACAATCACTGGCAATGAGGGCAATGATACGATCGATTCGCAACTCGGCGAAGACCTGATTTACGGTGATAACGACGACGGTACCGGGGCTGGCAACGACGTTCTCAACGGTGACGGCGGAAACGACACCATCTACGGTGGTGAAGACGACGACAAAATCTCAGCCGGTGCGGGTAATGACCTCGTCTTCGGCGATAACGAGGACGGAACCGGGACCGGCAACGACAGCCTCAATGGCAATATCGGCCGTGACACCATGAAGGGTGGCGATGGTGACGACCGGCTGCGTGGCGATGGCGACAACGACATCCTGTCGGGCGAAGCCGGCAACGATTTGGTGGAAGGTGACGACGGCCAAGACACGCTCTTTGGTGACGACTCGGACGACGTGACTGCTGGCAATGACACGGTCAACGGTGGTGCCGGTAATGACTCGATCGTCGGTGGCCAAGGGGCTGACCAAGTCAATGGAAATTCTGGCAATGACAAAGTCTTCGGCTACATCGATGGTGGTGCGGACTCCGACGACAGCAACGTGATCCTCGGTGGCGACGGTAACGACACGCTCACCGGACAGAATGGCGATGACACAATGAATGGCCAAGCCGGCAACGATCGCGCCAATGGCGAAGGAGGTGCCGATTCCATTTTGGGCGGTGCAGGCAATGACACACTCAGCGGCGGCGAAGGGGGCGATACGATCGACGGCCAAAACGAAAATGACCGCATCTACGGTGACAACATCGACGGGTCTGGTTTCGGCGACGATCTTCTTTACGGCCGCGACGGCAACGACACTCTGCAAGGCGGCAGCGGAAACGACACAATGGACGGCGGTTCCGGAAACGATGGCCTCTCCGGCCAAGAAGATAATGATTCCATGCTCGGCGGCACGGGTAATGACACCCTCTTAGGCGGCGCGGGAAACGACACGCTGCGAGGCGGTGATGGCAACGATATCGTCATCGGAGACAGTTATGTTTCCGGTGCTGATTTCGGCGGCGACTATGTCATCGGTGACGCGGACAAGGATACGGTCGCCGGCAACGGCGGGGTCAACGTCGTCATCAATCCGTCCGACGTGGATTACAACGCGGACGAGAAGCCATTCAGCATCAAGCCGTCATGGGAATAGTTCTCACGGCCGCAGATACGGCAATCAAAAAAGCCCGTGCAAAATGCACGGGCTTTTTTCATTCCAACTTGAAACCGCTCCGCAAGCCGAAAACGGCTAGCGACCGAGACTGCTGTCACAAAAAGGGGCCGGTGGGAGTTGAACCCACGCGTGACGGATTTGCAATCCGCCGCTCGAATGATGTAACCGCTGGCGGAGATGAGAACTGTGATGACGGTCGCCGAATGGTTGTACCAATGGTTGTACCCGCTCACGATGAAACGACGTGCGACACGGTGAGACAATCGACGTTGGACGTGGCATCGGAGACGAGTTCGGGACAGCGGCCGAGCGGTGTGAACGATCCCGTGTTGGCGGACGTCGTGGCTCGGTGGGACTCGTTGCCAGAGCATGTTCGGCAAGCGATCGTCACGTTGGTCAAGGTGGCCGGCTCGGACAAGTGAGCGACGCTCCGAAGCGGCTCGGTTGAGGTGGTTCGGTGGTCGAATGCGATCGCTCCGCGCGTCGCGGTGAAGATGGTCACGAGCCGCGAAGATGGCCACTTCGTTGCGTGGGGATGTCCGCGAACGACGTGGCCAAGTTCGACCAGCCGGCACGACGGGACGGGCGGCGGATCGGTCGAACGTGAGGCCGGAGGTTCTTTGGCCGGGGGATGCCACGCGGTCGGAACGACTCTAATCCCACGAATTTTGTCCCGAAACGATTTATTTTTCAGGGTAAGTAAGTAAGTAAGTCGATTGAACAAATTGGTTGATGAAAGTTCACGTCTCTGCCTGTCGCCATTTGGCGGAAGGACATTGAAGCTGGATTCGCGATAAGCTGATTGTCGAGCTTGGTGGCGTTTCGGCTTGGCACCGTTGCCACAGTTGCCGAGTGAAGTCAACTGTTTAAGTGGTGACGATCATGCGCGAAATGGAAAGCAGAGTGCTCCGATTGGAACGAGCGAATCGTTGGTTGTGGTTGGCCCTCGCCGTGGCGATCGCGGCCCCGCTGGTGACAGAGTTCATCGGCCGCCCCGCGGTGGGCGTTGAGCCGAAGAAGAAGACACTTGAAGAGCGCGTCGAGGTCTTGGAGGCGTACAACAAGAAGGCATTGGAGCTGTCGGTTCAAACGATGATTGAGGTCATGGCGCGATCAGAAATTGAGTGTCGCGGGATCGCGGTGGTGGATGACAAGCGGAACCCGCGAATCCTGCTGTCTGGCGGCGAGAAGGGCGGAAGCTCAAGCGTCAGTATGGTTGATCGGAATGGTAGGTCGCGGCTTGAGCTCATCGTTTCGCCTGAAGGATCAGCGATCATTCGGAACCTAGACGCGGCGGGGAAGTTGAGATTGGCACATGGCAGCTTGCCCGATGGGACTCCGACAATTGTGTTCGAGGACTCAAAGGGCAAGGCGGTCAATTTGCTGGACAAGAAATGAAAATGACCGGCTGTTCGCAGTCGCGCAGACGATGCCCGATGCGTTCCGCTTGCCTGAATGAGTTGCGGCCGGCAAGATCTTTCGCAGGGTTGTCGGGCGGTGAGTAGCTACGTCGTTCGACCGAAGCGAACCGGGCGATGCGGAAGCGTTCTCTACCCTTGCACGCATCCCCGCCCGGTTCGGCCCGTTCGCAAGGGATCGGACGATGGCGAGGGACTACAGCGTCGGTAGTGTGCCGAGCGGGATTGTACGACCGGGATACGAATACGTCGTTTCGTCGAGTGTCCGGTGCAAAGGGAGTTTCGGTGGCAAGGGCTACGCAACGCCGGTTCTCACGACGCCAGAATGCTCGGAAGTGACGACGCTTCACGTCGAAGTTGTTGCGTTGCTCACGTCAATTTGTGAGTTTGAGCACTACGTTGCAGAGCACAGCCAGAAAGCAGCGACCAAGCCAAAGTACGGACCTTGGTATCGCATCCCAATTTGCTTGTCGCGATTGCACTACCACACGAACCCCGCGCTCTTCGATGCACTGGTGACAACAACTCCAGACGCTCCAATCGCGCCAGTCGAGTATCAGGGGAAGCGGTGGGAAAGTTACCACCGGATGGCTTGCGAGTTGTCTCAAAGACGATTCGACGAACTGGAGCGTCGGCTGGTGAAGTTGGCCCCGAAGTGTGACGTACCATTCTGGCTGAAACGCTTGTCTGAACGGGAAGCGTTGGTTGAACAGTTCGTCGATGCCGTCGTCCAACACTTCTCAGATATCGCAGCGACGTGGAACGTGCCGCCATTGGACTACGACGAGTTAAACGGACTTCTCGAATTGGAATACCGAAACTGGATGCGACGACAACAGCCCGTTGCAGAGAAAACGACTGCGGGATTCAAGCTCCACATTCCATCCAAGCTCCCCGTACCAATGCCGCAGCCATTAACAGCCGAGGCAGCGAACCGTGAGATTCCTGCACACGTTGTCGACGACGATTGGATTCATGCTGTGAATGACGATCCGCCACAACGTTTCCAGTACGGGCCGCTCACTGATTTTCAAACTGCGCTTGGCTATGCGATCCGATACGCCAACCTTGATCCCGTCACGACTGACCGTGCGCTCCGCGACTATCTCAAAGAAGTCGCAACGGCTAACGACTCCCGCGTTTGGTTGAAACGCACTGGAAGCAAGAAACTGGAGGCGTACTTTCACAAGGCCAAGACGTTTCACGTCGCGCAAGAACGTCTGAAATCGTTCCCACAATGGAAGTCAGCGGAAACGAACGGAAGTTGACGGAAGTAGACGGAAGCCACTTCGTCACGGCGGCGGTGATTTTGAGAGCGCACGACTCGCACACCACAACACCACGACGGTACAGGGACCGAGGTTTTCACTTCGGTCCCTTTTCGTTTCGTGGAGGTGTGCTGTGTGTCTGTCCGAACTGTTGCGGGAACTCCGCCAATCGGGAGTCGATGCAAGCGAGTCGCGAATCCGTTGGGCCATCAAGACCGGAAAGGTGAGCCGTCCGAGAGTCGATAGCTCGTTCCGGTTCGACTTCCGCGCGGAGAACGTCGCCGAGTTGGTGGCCTACTTCGCAGATCGTGAGGTGTCGCATGTCGCGAAGTGACACCTCGACAGCGGACGATGCCGGCTTGGAGTTGCTGACGATTGATGACCTGTCGCGGCTGTTGAAGCGGTCGCGGGCGAGTCTTCATCGGGACTTGGCGGCGGGACGGTTGCCGCGGCCGATCCGCTTCGGTGCGGGTTCGTCGGCGGTGAGATGGCGACGGCAGACCGTTTTGGCGTGGCTCGAAAGTCTCGCCGCGAATGAAGACGCCCGGCCGGTGGAACGGTCGGGCGTCGATGGCTCGAACCTCGCACAGCAACGGGAGGGAGAGCGATGACGGACTCTAACTCTTCCGGTCGGTCGCGACCACAGCGGCGACGGTCGGAACCGCCAGGGCTGATTGAAGGCCGGTTGCGACGTGATGCCGCTCACTGGCAGAACGCGAACGGTCGCGCGGCGAGTTTCTTTGAATTCGGTCGCGTCGCGATGTTGCGATTGTTGATCGAAAAGCCGTCCGCGACGGTCAACGACTTGCGTGAAGTCTATCCGCTCCGTGAAGGCATCAAGCCGGCGGTGTACGGGACGATTCTGCAATCGCTCGCCCGGTTGAAACTCATTCGGCCGGTGAGTCGTGAGCAGACGTCTCGCCCCATTGCGCACGCTCGAAAGATTGAACGGTGGGAACTGACAGACCTGCAACGGGCAATCGAGTGGCTGCGCGGGCAGGGGCATGACGTGCCCCAGCCCGGCACGATTCAGCGGACGTTGTTTTCGTGACGTGATGCAACCGGCTGACGTCATGGCGGTTGTTTGTCTGCGGAGATGTTGCGTCCCCGTGTTTCGGGTGGCGTGTCGAAAGGCGGAGAGCATGGCGGCGAAACGAAAACGCGAGGATCAAGGGGTGTCGCCGTACAACTCGGAAGCCGAGCAAGCGACGCTGGCCAGCGTATTACTCGACAACTCGGTTTGGGAGTCGGTTCGGCAACTCGTTCGCGCCGACGATTTCTTTTGCTGTGGGCATCACGTCATCTTCGCGGCCATCGACCTGTTGCGAGTGAGCGGAAGCGTCGCCGATGCCGTGACCGTTCACGAGCAACTTGAGCGTGAGGGTCGGCTCGCCGAAGTGGGCGGCGTTGAATACCTCTCCAAGTTGTTGGAAGTCGTGCCGAACGCGGCGCACGCGGTCTATTACGCTCAGATCGTCGCGAAGTATTCGATCAGGCGACGGGGCATCGTGGCGGCCGATGCGATCAAGCAACGATTGTTGGCCGGAGACGAGTTCGACGACAACGCGGCCGACATCGACACGTTGGACGCTCTGCGGCGAGAGCAATCGGCGCGGACGGGGGCGGAGTTGGTGACGTTGCGGGCGTCGGACATCGAACCGTTGCCGCTCGAATGGTTGTGGCCGGGACGGATACCGCTCGGCGCGTTGGTGATGTTCTCCGGCTATGGGGGCTTGGGGAAATCGCTTGTGACGCTCGACATCGCGGCGCGGGTGACGCGCGGCATGGAATGGCCGGACGGTTCGGCGAAGTCGCAGCCGGCTGGCTCGGTCATCATCGCCAACTGCGAAGATCCCTTGGACACGGTCGTCGTGCCTCGATTGGAACGGGCCGGCGCAGAACTCAGCCGGATTGTGTTCGTGGATGGCGTGAGCGATCCTGGTCATGGATCAACCGGGACAAAGAACGGCGCGGTGAAAAGCCGCAAACGATTCTTTACGCTCGACCGGGACGTACCGTTGTTGGAACGGACGTTGTCGCAGATCCCGGATTGCCGGCTCGTGATCGTCGATCCGATTTCGGCGTTCTGTGGTGGCATCGACACGCACAAGAATTCCGATGTCCGCAGTATGCTGGCTCCGCTGACCGAGCTGGCGTCGCGTCACGGGTTCGCCATTATCGGGGTGACTCACTTCAAGAAGGGGAACGGGGGAAGAGCGGCCGATCGGTCGATTGATTCTGTTGCGTTCGTGAACGCGGCGCGGGCCAATTGGGCGTTCCTGAAAGACACTGACGACCCAAGCCGGCGGTTGATGCTCCCCGCCAAGATGAACCTCGCCCCCGATTCGACCGGGCTGGCGTATCGGATCGAATCACCGAGCGACGATGTTCCCCCCGTTATCGTTTGGGAATCCGCACCCGTTGCCATGCACGCCGACGACGCATTGGCTGCCGAGCTTCAGCCCACCAACAACCGGCGCGGTGAACCGCGTCGGAAGGCGATGGAATTCTTGACCGATTTCCTGTGCGACGGTTCGCGGTCAGCGGATGAAGTTTTCGCGGCTGCGGATGATGCCGGCATCGCCGAGAAGACGCTTAACCGAGCAGCCAAAGAACTCGGTATCGAAAAATCGAAAGCCGGCTTTGATGGCGGCTGGTTGTGGTCACTGGCACCGAGCGACGTCAAAGCATCGGCGGAAGATGACCACATCTACAACGACTTGCCCAACAACGCGAAGTGACCATCTTCGGAGCGAAGTGGCCATCTTCGGCGAGTCGATGAACAAGTCACGGTGTTGAATGTGTCTGCCGGCATCACTGGCCGGCGGTTATCTTTCGTCACCTTTTGCCACGGGGCGGGCGGCGCGGTGTGATGCCCGCGCCCCCGCTTCGTGGTGCATCACCAAAGGGGAACACGATGGCATCGCTCTTTCGGCCGATCATCACTCGATTCGTGGACGCGAACGGCAACCGGGTTCGCAAGGGGACACCGGGAGCGATTCGCAAACGCGAACGCTCAGACACGTTTTGGGGCAAGTATCGAGTCGGCAAGGGGCGTCCCGTTGCTCGTGTCGCGTTGTGCGATGACCGCGAAACCGCCGAGTCGATGTTGGCGGACTTGGTGAAACGTGCTCGCCGTGAACTGTCCGGGGACGTCGATCCGTTTGAAGCATCGCGCAAGAGGCCGCTCGCCGAACACTTGGCCGACTTCCGGGCCTTTCTGGAGTCCAAGGGGAACACGGCTGACCATGTCGCTCTGAGCGGCAACCGCATTCAAGCGGCATTCGATGGCTGCGGATTCAAACGGCTGGCCGATTTGAATGCCGGGCGCGTCGCCGGTTGGCTGTCCGATCGACGAAAGCCAAAATGTGACAAAGGGGGCAAGGTCGTTCCCGGTCTGAGCGTCGCCAGTAGCAATCATCACCTGACGGCAGTGAAGGCGTTCGGCGGCTGGCTCGTGAAGGATCGACGCTCACCGGAGAACCCATTCGCTCACTTGTCGCGATTGAACGCCCGCGTCGATGTCCGACACGAACGCCGCGCCCTGTCGATGGATGAACTGCGGCGACTGATTGACGCGGCCAAAGCCGGCAAGGGGTTTCGAGACCTGTCGGGACGTTCGCGGGCGATGCTCTACCTCATGGCGACGTTCACGGGCTTGCGGGCGTCCGAACTGGCCAGCTTGACCGAGCAGAGTTTCAACCTGTCTGCCGATCCGCCAAACGTCACGTTGGAGGCTGCCTACAGCAAACATCGCCGGGAAGATGTTGTACCGCTTCATCCCGCGTTAGCGGCAGAAATCGCCGGTTGGTTCGACGAACTGCGTGGCAATCGAACCACTCTCCGATTGACCGACGCATCGGCCAAGCTGGCGGCACGATCCTCGACGGCCGATCGGTTGTGGCCGGGAACTTGGGTGACAGCGGCGGCGAGCATGATCCGACGTGACCTGGACGCGGCCGGCATTCCCTATGTCACAGACGCAGGCTGCGCGGACTTTCACTCGCTCCGTCACACATTCATCAGCAACTTGGTCAAAAGCGGAGTTCATCCCAAAGTGGCGAAAGAACTCGCCCGGCATTCCACCATCACGTTGACGATGGACCGATACGCTCACGTCGGTTTGCTCGACATGAACTCGGCATTGGCATCACTTCCAGAGTTGCCATCCGCTCCCATCGAACAACGGGCCATCGCAACGGGTACGCTGGGAAACACCGACCACGTTTTGGTTGTACCAATGGTTGTACCCGCTCCATCGAAACTCGCCGTTTCTCACGGTGAATCATGTTCACTCAGGGGTGACTGGTACGAGTCGGCATCAAAAACCGAAAGCCCTCAATTCCTGCGAAGGAATGAGGGCTTTTGCGATTCGATGAAACTCATTGACTCAAAGGGGCCGGTGGGAGTTGAACCCACGCGTGACGGATTTGCAATCCGTTGCCTTAGCCACTTGGCTACGGCCCCAAAGCGGGCGGACTTTAGTTGTGGGTTTTCTGAGGGTCAAGGCGTGTTCCGAGACAACAACCGCGTTGCAAATTGCAAAATAAAAATTGCAAATTGCAAATTGACGAGCGGCGATGGAAAGTCTCCCTTCAAGCCGTTTGGTCAACTCTGGAAGACAACTCTTATGCCCCGCGACTTCAACACCGAAAGCCTCTCACACGATCCGATTCACGGCTACATTCCATTCGTCTCGAAGGACGGGATGCCGGACGGCGAGGTCTCGGAACAGGAGCTGATCGATCATCCGTGGGTGCAGCGGATGCGGCACATCCACCAACTGCAAACGGCTTGGTGGGTGTTTCCGTCGGCTGAACACATGCGGTTTCAGCACATCTTGGGAGCGATGCACCTGTCGTCGATCGCCATCGAACGTTGGTACGAATCGCTGGTCGCGTCCGGCTCGAACGTGCCGTCGCGAGCATACGTCGAGAGCCTCGTCCGGTTGGCCGCGCTGCTGCACGACATCGGACATGGACCGTTCGGACACTTCTTCGACGATCATTTCCTCGACCAGTTCGGACTGACTCACGAGGTCATTGGCTCGGCGATCATCCAACAGGAACTGGGCGATCTGATTCGCCGAGTGCGACGCAATCCGAACGGCAAGCTCGGCCCGCTGGAGGAACTGGACCCCAGCCAGGTCGCGTGGCTGATCCGCCGGCCGACGGGCAAGCCTCAAGACGAACACGGCCATCCCGCGTGGCTCAAGAAGCTGCGGTCGCTCTTCAGCGGCATCTACACCGTGGACAACATGGATTTCGTGCTTCGCGACGCGTACATGTCGGGCTACAACACAAAGGCGTTCGATCTGTCGCGGATGCTGCACTACAGCTTTTTCTCGGCGGAAGGGCTGACGATTCATGCTCGTGGGCTACCGACGCTCATCAATTTCATCGAAACGCGAGCCAACTTGTTTCGGACGATCTATTTTCATCGGACGGTGCGAGCCATCGACCTCGCGCTGGAAGAGCTCTTCGGCCCGACGATGCTGCGGCTGTTTGGCGGCTCGGATGGTCAGCCGATGAATCCGCTGGAACACCTCGACGAATACCGCCGGTTGACCGAATCGACGTTCCTGGTCGATGTGCAGCGCTGGTCGCGGAGTTCCGACCAGGATTTGAAATCGCTGGGCGAGCAGTGGGACGCCCTGCTCTCTCGCCAGGTGACTTGGAAGATGGCCTGCGAGCGGACCTTCAACTTCCACGCCGGCCAAGCCGAGCGGACGTCGATTTTTTCGGAGCCGGATTTGGTCGAGAAACGCATCCGAGCCACGCTTCCGGAGAACTTGAGAGAGATTGAACTGCGGATCGACGTGGCTCGGCATTATCACCGTCCCAGCGGCAGACTCCCCGCAGGCGGACAGAATTTTCTGCTCGATCCGGCGGGTGGTACGCCGCGCGAACTGCACGACGATGAACTCTTTCAGTCATTGCCGACGAGCTTCTCGATCTTTCGCGTTTACTCGAAGGATCATCGCCACGACGCGGCGTTGTACGCGGCCGTGAACTCGGTCTTGGGCGCGGTCGCGGATTCGAAGACGAACATGTAAGGCCGGTTTCGGGTTCAGCAAATCAGCCGGAACGCGCTAGCGTCCGGTTCGAACCGGGGCTAGCGTCCAGCGGCGGATTGAGTCAACCTGAATTCTTCGCTGTGACGGAGCACGAGGTTGTCTTTCAATTCTTCGCCGCAGTGATTCTTCGCCGCAGTGTTGTTGAGACGAATCCAACTCGCGGATAATCCGCTCAAGTTGAGGCGTTGGCCGACGAACCAGTGTCGAGGATCGAATGAAGCTTCAAGCCTGTCACTGCTGCGGACAGATTCACGAACTGCCGGAACTTCATTCGGGGGATTCGGCGGTTTGCACTCGCTGTCAGACGGTGTTCGGCGACGGCTCGCAGGGTCGGCGAGCGGCGAGTCGCACGGCGGCTCTCGCGGTCGCGGCGTTTGTGCTCTACTGGCCGGCAGTGTTGCTGCCAATTGTCGAGATTGAACGCCTGGGTCATCGGCACGCTGCGAGTCTGCTGATCGGGACGCTCGATTTGTTTCGGCATGGGAGCTGGTTTGTCGGAATCGTCGTTCTGGTGTTTTCGATTGTGTTTCCGGTGACGAAGCTGGTGCTGCTGTTGGAGCTCTGCCTACTGAAGCTGCTGCATCGGCGGCACAAGGCATCGACGTATCGGCTGACGGAACAGCTTGGCCGCTGGAGCATGTTGGATGTGCTGCTGTTGGCGTTTCTGGTGATGCTTGTGAAACTCGGCAGCTTGGTCGAGTTCCACTTCGGCCCGGCGGTGGTTGCCTTCGTCGCCTGCGTCGTGCTGAGCATGTCGGCGTCAATCTGCTTCGATCCACATGCCATCTGGGAAGAGGAAGTTTCCGCATGAGCACACCTTCGCCGATTCCGCCATCACTCGTGACGTTTCCTACGGCGGTCGTCGTGCCAACACGAACGGCTCGGTCCACAACGCGGTTGTGGTGGGTGACGCTGGGTGCTGTGCTCGGAGCGATCGCACTGGTCGTGATGTCGCTCAAGTCGCACGGACTGACGATCACGATTCGATTTGCCGAGGGGCACGGACTCAAGGCGGGAGACGTGTTGCGGTTTCGAGGGATCGCGATCGGAGAAGTCAGCGAGGTGGTGCTGACTCCAGATCTGGGCCGAGTCGCGGTCAAAGTGCAGTTGGAGCCGAAAGCCGCCCACGTCGCGCGGCGCGGCAGCCAGTTCTGGGTCGAGCGTCCGCGAATCAGCCTGTCACGCGTCAGTGGACTGGAGACGGTCGTTGGCGCTAAGTTCCTCAGCGTGATTCCGGGGCCAAGCGATGGACCGGCCGTCATCGAATTCGACGGAACGGAATCGCCGCCGACGCTCAACGAACCGGAGTCAGTCGAGATCACGATTCGCTTCCGAGAAGGATATGGCCTGCAAGTCGGTGATCCGCTGCGGCATCGAGGCATCGCGGTCGGCGAGGTCACATCGGTTGATTTGAATCATGAATTCACCGCTGTGGCTGTGCGTGTGCGGTTGGTCGGCGAGGCGCATCATCTGGCTCGCGAGGGATCGCAGTTCTGGGTCGAGCGTCCGCGTTTGAGCGTCGCGGAGGTGCGCGGTTTAGACACGCTCGTCGGTGGCCGATACCTCGCCGTGTCGCCAGGTCCCGACGACGCGAACACACGCACCGAATTCGAGGGACTGGATCTGGCTCCTGCCAGCGAGGTGCCGGTTGGAGCGTTGGAAATTGTGCTGCACGCACCGCAGCGTTGGGGCGTCGATCGCGGCGTGCCGGTGACGTATCGCGGTCTGCGAGTCGGCCAAGTCTTGTCCGTTGGCTTGTCGTCGGACGGGACGAGTCTCGAAGCCCGCGCGTTCGTCGAGTCGCGCTATCGGTCGCTCGTGCGGCAGAACAGCGTCTTCTGGAGCGCCAGCGGAGTCGATGTGAGCGTCGGCTTCAGCGGGTTCCAGTTCACGGCGGACACACTGAGTTCGATCGCTCAGGGCGGAGTTGCGTTTGCCACGCCAGCCGAGCCTGGACCCGCGGCGAATACCGGGCAACGATTTTTGTATGTGAAGACGCCGCAGGAAGAATGGCTCACCTGGCAACCACGCATCGCCGCGACGGATGCCGCGCTGCCGAACGATGCACAGCTTCCGGTGCCGCAGCGCGCGGTGGCTCGTTGGGAGGAACGCTCGTTCGGATTTCGGCGCGACCGCGAACGTGCCGGATGGTTGTTGCTGTTGAGCAACGGGAATTTGCTCGGCCCAGCCGATGTGCTGCTGCCGACCGAGAGCGCGCTTGGTCCGATCGTCTTGGAGATCGCCGGGCAAGAGTTGCCGCTGACGGCCGATCGCACGCAACGACTCGGTTCGTTGGCGACCTTTCGTCCCAAAGACTTCAAAGCCGAGGGAGTGACCGTTTGGAAGGTGGCAAGTGTTCGGAGCGACGTCAGCGATCCCGAAGATTGTCTAGCCGTGACCGACTCACAGTCGCAACCGGTTCCGATCGCCGCCAGTAGCCTGCAAGCTCGCGACGGTGTTGGGGAGGTTCGCAGCGCGACGGGCCTGACGGCAGCACATCACGGCGCAGCAGTGATCTCGGTCAAAGATGGCCGCTTGATCGGCCAGTTACTGTTCGATCGCGGCAAGGCGTCGATCGCGACGATTCAAGACCTTGGAGTGCGATGACCAAAGTCATCGCTTTCCAAAACGTGTCGCTGGTAAGGACACGCCACATTCTCAATTTGAAGACGATCAGTGAAACCGGAGCGTATTGAAAAGCGGTGACTTGGGTCACCGCACTCCAAAGTTGCCTATCGGTTCGAGAACATCGGTCGGCCGGCGGCCTGTTCGCGGGCGACGTCCATAGCCTTGCGGACGTCGGGATCATCTTCGAGCGAGTTGGCCATCGGGCCGCGGTGCAGCACGACGTGGTCGGGCAGTTCGACTTCGACGTCCGGCTTCACGCCGATCTTGCCGAGCGTCTTGCCGGCCGGCGAGTAAAACTTCGCGGTCGTCAGTCGCAAGCCGACGCTGCGCTGAATCGGGAAGATGCTCTGGACCGACCATTTGCCGTAGGTCTTGCGGCCTACGATCACGCCACGCTGATGATCCTTCACCGCACCGGCGACGATCTCGCTGGCGCTGGCACTGTTCTCATCGGTCAGCAGCACGAGCGGGATTTTCCACTTCTGCTGGCGGTGCGCCGAGTACGACATGTTTTGATCACCAATGCGGCCCTTCGTCGAGACCAGCACACCGTTGTCGATGAAGCGGTCGAGCACTTCGACGGCCGCGGTCAGCAGTCCGCCGGGGTTGCCTCGCAGATCCCAAATCAGCACCCGCATTCCTTGGCGGTTGAGTTTTTGCAGGGCCTCGTCGAGTTCGGCGGGCGAGCTTTTCTGGAAGCCGGTCATCTGGATGTAGCCGATGCCGCGCGACTCATCGACGATCTTGGCGATCGGAATGCTTTTCACCTGTACGGCTCGCCGAACGACGGTGACTGTACGGCGGTCGGCGGCAGTCAGACCGGAAACGTCCAACCGCACTCGCGAACCGGGTGTCCCCTTTAGGCGTCCAGCGGCTTCGTCCGTGGACATGTTGCGGCAGTCGTGTCCGTCAATTCCGACGATGTAGTCGCCGATCAGCAAGCCCGCCTCCGCCGCCGGACTCTCCGGCAACACGTTGACGAGCGACATGCCGCGGCCCGCTTCGGCCTTCATCTCGATGCCCAGGCCGACGAATTCGCCGTCGATGTTGTCGTACAGATCGCTCAGCCGATCGGGAGTCAGACAGTTGCTGTAGTCGTCGAGTGCGTGACAGCCGCCGAAGACGTACTCCATCACGACGGCCGTGCTGTTCAAGCCGAACTGAGCTTCGGCCAACCCCGCGACTTCCGAGACCGTCTGGTGTGCGGCATAGCCGCTGTTCAACGGCTTGTTCCAGTATTGCGTCTTCAGGGTTTCACGAAATCGGTTGATGTTGCCTTGAACGGCCGCTCGGCGACCGGGCAAGTGATGGTCGAGAAATTTCTCGTTTGCCAAGGCGATGTACAGGCTCTCGGTTCCGTGAGCCACGAACGATGTCGAGCTGAGCGGATCGACGAAATGCGTATTGATTTTGTTGATGACTTCGTCGAACAGGCTCAGCCCATCATGCCGCGAGAGTGTCAGCATGTTCGAGCGAAAGCTGCTGTCCGAATAGCGTCGCTCGATTCCAAAGTGAATCTTGGAGCGACGCAGTCCGTAGATCAGGTTGCGATCTTTGGGCCACTTCTTGATCGAGACTTCGTAGTGCTCAATGGCGTCGATCCAGTGTCGCGTCCGTTCGAAGTCCTCGCCGGCTTGTAACGCTTGCTGAGCATCAGTGACGTCCGGCCGCAGCTTGGGAGCCGCGAGCGCTTCGCCATGTGCCGCGAACAGCGCGCACGCCAGAATCAGTGCCAGCCAAATCCGCTGGCGAAACAGTCCGAGCGCCATGCCCTATCCCCCGAAGCTGGGTGTCACGAAACCAATTCCTGTCGCAGCCTGCTCACACCGACTGCCATCCACACCGGAACAGGTCCATGCCCCGAACCCAACCTCCGCGCCCTCGAACCAGCCGAACGACTGCCTCTCGACGCCACACCAAACCGCGGTGTCAATCAATGTTGGTCTGTGGTGTCACCGCCTCGCGAGCGTTGCCGCATCGCCTCAGCCGGTGACGTTGAGATGACTTTAGGCCACCTTTTGGATGATGCAAATTGGCCAGAAAAGAAATTGCTGGTGGAATCGTCACGACCATTGCCACTCGCCACTCCGCTCCGCATTGTGACGGACAGCGGGAGTTTTCTATCAAGTCGTCAGGAGAAACACAGAGCATCGAGGAGGCTCGGCCGCTATCCTCCGGCGGCTCAGTCTTCCCAATCGGCAGGGTTCACGGTTCAATCGCCGATCGTCATGTCTTTGAGACCTACTCATGAGTCGCGTCCTCGCACCGCTCTCTGCGTCGTCACCTCGCCGACCACTCTTGTTGAGTCCTTGGAAGCGCTGGCTGCTGATCGTGACGATTCCGACAGTCGGGGTGCTGATGATGTTCGTCGCCTTCCAGCGTTCGCTGATCTATCACCCATTTGTCGAGAAGTCGCTGCCCGCGAAACTGGCCGCACTTCCGACCGGTCGAGCACACGATGTAGTGACAAAAACGGAAGACGGTCTCGATCTGCGCGGGTGGTTGATCCTGGCGAAAGGACACGTCGCAGGAACGGACCCAGAAGTTGACGCGAAGCTGGCTGAGCGCCGACCAGTCGTCTTGTACTTCCCCGGTAACGCAGGAAATCGCAGCTATCGAACGCTGGAAGTTGCCTTGCTGGCGGATGCCGGTGCCGGCGTGCTGATCTTTGACTACCGAGGCTACGGCGACAATCTTGGTGAGCCAACCGAAGCGGGACTCGCTCGCGACGCGCGCGCCGCATGGCGTTTCGCCACCGAGACGAAAAAGATCGAACCGCGCCGCATCGTGTTGTTCGGTGAGTCGCTCGGCGGCGGCGTCGCGATCGGTTTGGCGAGCGAATTGGCGCAGAAGAAGACTCCACCGGCCGGAATCATTTTGCGTTCAACCTTCAATTCGCTCACCGATGCCGGTGCGTATCACTTTCCGTGGCTGCCGGTTCGCTGGCTGTTGTTCGATCGCTTTCCCAGCGAACAACGCATTCGAAACGTGACCTGCCCGATCCTGCAATTCCACGGCCGACGGGACACGATCATCCCGCTGCGACTCGGCAAGAAACTCTTTGTCGCTGCGCCCGCCAGGTCAGAATCGGGAGTGCCCAAGAAATTCGTGGAGTTGCCGAAGGCGGACCACAATGACGTGATGGAGACTTCGAAAGCGGATGTTGGAAAGGCCATTGGTGCTTTCCTGCCGATCGCAGTGCCTCAGTAACCGCAAGTTCTCCATTTTGCAGTGAGTCTGACTGCGTACCTTCGAGCTGGAGTCCCGGCTTTAGCCGGTTGCACCACCGCCTCAAGGCGGAACTCCAACTAGAGAGTGCGCTGTCGTGTTAGCAAACCCAATTCACGCAGAGACGCATCGCTTGCAGTGGTCATCCCTGACCTTGATGTCTTCGCCTGCCTGCTTCGTGCCTCAGCGTGAAACGGTTTTTGAGGCTTTCATCGATCTCCGATGAGCACTCACGTTTGCAATGCTGACGATCCGTCCGCATCATGATCGCCAACGTGTTCAAGCTGTGATCGAGGTCATCATGTTTCAAACTTTGGTTCATTCGCCGGTTTCCCGTCGTGCCTGGCTTTGTTTGGCGTCGACTGGATCGCTCGGTGTCATTGCTCCTGGACTCTTCGCAGCGCCACCGAAGCCGAGCAAAGCTCGAATTGCCATCACGCTCGACTTGGAGATGAGCGCGCAGTATCCCAAACGCGAGCAGATCGAATGGAACTACGAGAAAGGCAATCTCGACGACGCGACCAAACGGTACTCGGTCGAGGCCGCGAAGCTGGTGAAGGAGCTTGGCGGAGTCATTCATTTCTTCTGCGTCGGCCGAGTGCTCGAACATCCCAGCGTCGATTGGCTCAAGCAAATTGCGGCTGACGGGCACGCCATCGGCAATCACACCTACGACCACGTCTATGTGAAGGCGACGAAACCGGACGAGACGCAGTTTCGGTTTCGGCGTGCTCCGTGGCTGATCGAAGGCATGACTGCTCGCGAGGTCATCGACCGAAACATTCGCGTGACGACAAAGGCGTTGAAGGGACGCGCGGGCATCGAGGTCAACGGATTCCGAACGCCCGGCGGATTCAACAACGGGCTAACCGACGCGCCCGATGTGCAACAGATGCTGCTCGATCAGGGATTCACTTGGGTCAGTTCGAAGTATCCGACGCACCTGTACGGCAAGGTCGGGGAGACACCGACGGCCGATGTCTTCGAGAGCATCGTGAAGGCGCAGGCGGATGCGCAGCCGTTCGTGTATCCCAGTGGATTGGTCGAAATCCCGATGAGCCCCATCAGCGATGTCGGAGCATTTCGATCGACACGCTGGTCGCTCGACGCGTACTTGAAGGCGATCCGTTTGGCTGTCGAGTGGGCGATTGAGAATCGAGCGGTGTTCGATCTGCTCGTGCATCCGTCCTGTTTGGTCGTTGAAGACCCCGATTTTCGAATCGTCCGGCTGATCTGCGAATTGGTGCGGGCTGCGGGCGATCGAGCCGCGATTGTGACGCTGGACCGGATCGCGGACTCGGTCGCGAAATAAGAACGGCCCGCCGAATCTCGGCGGGCCGATGGCGTTGCACAAGTCTGGGACCGGAGGATTCCGGTTCTCTCTCCCTCACTCGCGATGCCGCAGAATTATCGAAGTTTCGCTTGGAAGGTGATTACGCCACCGGTGTGGCCGGCCAGTGGATTGTCGAGTTCCAGTCGCAGGATGTGGCTCCCTTCGCCATTGTCATCGACGCTGATCGAACCGGGCAGATCGCTGCTGACGCTGTCGTCCACGTATTCGAGTCTTGGAGTCAGGTTGTCGATCAGCCGGACATTTCGCAATTCGCGGTCGCCGAGATTGTCGAAGCGAATTGTGAACGTAATCACGTCGCCCGGTTTCGCGAATTCCTTGTCGGCCAGTTTCACGAGTCGCAAGTGGCCCGGCTTCTTGTGGCCTTCGTCGATGCCGACCAGTTCGGCCACTTTGAAGTTGGCATAGACCTCTTGACTCGCCGTCAGGCTCGCCACGATGACCGGATTCAACTCTCTCGTCCACGTCGTCGCCGCAATCATGCCGCGGTGCAGTTGAGCCATCTCGGACTGTCGAACTTGTCCGTCGTGCAGGAATTGAACTCCCTCGAAGAGGTTCATCAGCTTGACGTGTTGAGCGATTCCCTTCGCGGCCGAAACGTCTCGCCGAGTCGACTGGCTGAAGATTCCGCTGGCTCGCGAACGCATTCGCACACCTTGGACGCGGTCTCGTTGCACGCCGGTCTTGCCGCCAACTTTTTGTCGCAAGGCGGCACCTTGAACTTGGTCTACGTTGCTGATGGGTCGCTGAATATTGGTCCCTTCACTGATACCTGTGAAACTTCTCACCGCGGCGAAGCGGGGCGAGTAGATGGCGACTCGGTTCGAGGCTTTGACTTTGCGGTCCCCTTTGTGATCTCGGAACTCGGCGACCGTGTCCTCAGTTTCAACACCGACCATCAGAGCACCGTCGTAATGCACAGGGTACTCGCGGTCACCACCGTCGAAGAGGTACTCGTCCGGAAATTGTTCGGCGAGCGTCGGGCTGGCGGCGATCAAGCCGGATCGGTTTTGTTTGAAACCGGTCGCATTCGGAAATTCGTTGTGCGACGCAAGCTGGACTCGCGGTTCTGCGGCTGAGAACGAGACCGCCTGTTGAACAGCGTCCGTGGGGCTCTTCTTCGCGGCACTGGTCAGCACTGGAGCACCGGTGCCGAAAAAGGTTCCACGAGTTTCATTCGGTGCCGGCAATCGTCCGCCCAAGCGGATCAGAGCCAACGGACGTCCCGCCTTGTCGGCTTCTTCGATGAGATTGGCTCTGGGATCGACGGATCGGACGGCCGTGTCGCCACTCAGTTCGAACGGCATCGCGAGTTGTGGCTGTTCGAGGTACACGACCTTCGTGATCATCCGGCCTTGGATCGCGGCATCGATTTCATCGATTGTGAACGACAAGGGCATCGAGAATTTGTCGGCGTGTCCGGCGGGAGGATGCAGGCGGTCGATCAATTCGATCGACGGATACAGCTCGATGCCCGGAAACTCCGGCATGTCGCTCAGCTTGAGTCGGTAGGACTGTGCGACCGCGAGTCTCGCATTCGCCGTGGTCTTGACCTCGTCACGCGAACCAACAAACCAGGTCACTGTTCCGGTGGAGGGTAACTCGACGGTGACGGATTGAAATTCAAAGCCGTTGACTCGACCGGCGGCTTGAACCCATTGGCCCCAAGTGCCGGGAGGGACGCGATGATCCATCAGCAGTCGTGGCGGAGCGTCTGTATGAGTCTGTGCCTGAGCTGTGCCATAGGACAATCCCCACATCAGAGCCACGCTCATCAGCATTCCCACGAGCCGGCAGCGCTTCAATGCAGACCAAAGATCGGTGATCAAACCGAGCCGGCGCAGGCACAGCAGTTCGGGAAGAAGTGAGGCGCACATGGGAGATAAGGATGCCGAATGAGAAGGGTAGGAAACCAATGTCTGATGGCCCGAGGTTGGCGATTCGCTACCAGGCCAGCCCGGCTCCAATCCCACCGGTCTTATTCCCGGCGGTGTCGATTACCAAGGACAATCTCGCAAACCAAGACTGTGAAGGCCGAATGAAGAGTTCATTGACGATGTCATGCTCGATTTGTGGGTCAACTTGAAACACGAATGACGATCGCCATGCCACCGAGTCAATCAAATCGAGTTCAGCCCCAAAGCCGAAAAATGTTTTTCTCGTGACGATCGGAGTTGTTTGAGTCGTCTCGGGAATGGGGGGGGCGGGAGGCATGGGGGGCCTTTCTAGGATGAGAGAGTCTAACTCTGTCGAGTTCCAAATCATTCCCGCCGTGGCGAATGGACGAATGTGTTCAGTCGCGTGAAAAAACAGATTGAAACCGACATCACCGCCGATGGAATCCGCGTGATTGGTGTCACCAAAGTCATTCTGAGATGCCATCGTGTCTCCGTGAAGTGTCGCGAAAACGTCCATGGCAACACCGCTGAACGGCTCTTCGTTCTCAAGCCAGATGATCGGAGCATTGATCTGGGTTTGCCATCCCGTGCTGTAATTGTCAAATCGAAATCCATTGGCAGGATTTGAGTCGAACATCAAGAACTGCGACGAGATATGCCCTTTACCCAGAAGCCCTTGAGCGAAGCCCTCGCTTCCGAGAAGAAGGCAGAGAAGAGACGCGATCGTGACTGATCGAAACATGATCGCGCCTCGAACCCACACATTGCGAACTTCACTGGAAGGATTCCACCAAGCTGACCACTACCGATTCAGATTCCAATTTGGTTGCGAGACTTGTCCCGGTCCGTAGATCGGATGCTTCTCGCTGTACTCGACGTGCTTGACTGGCTTCGGCAGACGGATGCCGGGGTCGTGTTTCACGTCCATCAGCAGGTGGTCAACCGGATCAGGCAGTTCGGTCTTGGTCAGGTTGCGAACCGTGTGCGACTTCAGTCCGGCTGGTGCGCCGAAGGGCAAGTGCGCCGGTCCGGGCAATCCAATCGGGGTCGAGGTGTACGGCATGCCCCACATCGGAGTGCCATTCATTCCGGCGACGGGACCATTCGGTCCACCAGGGCCGCCGACGATCATCGGGCCGGGAACTCCGGCGTAAAGGCCCCCTTCCATTTCGACGGGCACGGGTGGGACGATCTCCCCCTTTTCGCCGTCGGCATCGTAGCTGACTTGTTGCAGTCCGTTGTCCAACTCCGCGGTTGGATCGCCAGCACCTTGTTGTTCGAGGTTCTTGTTGCCGACTCGCAGGACAACCATGATCGTGCCACGGCGGTCCGCTTCGGAAACCGGATCAACTCCCGGATCGAGCCGCGTCGAGGACAGCGTCTCGACACCGGCAATCGCCAACTCTTGGAACTTCGCGTCCGGCAGGTAGATCACTTTCGTGACGTAGTTGTTCGATTCGATTTGATCGAGATCCTCGTCGGTCAACTCGATGGGAACGCTGTTGTGTCCGAGGTAGCCGTCGGTCGTCGGATGACCGGGATAGACCTGCAACGTCGGGTACAGCGTCAGAGCCTCACGGCCGGTGATGTTGGACAACTTCAGGCGGTAGGTCGCCCCTTGCGAGAATTCCCAACGGTTCGGAGTGACCAACTGGTTGTTGGCGTAGCCTGGGCCAATCTTCCAACCGATGTTCATGCCAATCGGCCCGACGAAGCGAACTTGCGTCGTCGCCGATTGGAAGCTGCGCGGCTGCGCCGGCCCCATCGAGTTGAAGATCGCCGGATGTGGCAAATCAACCATTGGACCGGGTCGAGCCATCATCGCCGCGGGCGGAGCAACGTACTCCCCTTTGTCGATCAACTGCTGACCGTCGAGGTGGCAGCCAAAGCAGACCACGACCAAAGTTCCGAGTGCCAGAAAGTAATATCTCATCACGAGTCCCTTCGACCTGAGACGGTCATGCACCCCGACCTTGGGGTCGCTCTGCTGACGTGCTGGAACTAAACTCCGCCGCGTTTCGTTCATCGTTGCCGAATTCAGCCGGCAGTTTTGGCCGACTGAGCACCGCACGATGAACTTGAATGCCGGGACGGCATCCACTTCTGCGACACATGGATAATTTCGGTTCTGCCTGATCCGAATCTTTGGCAAATCCGGAATCTTCGAGGCGATATGAAAAGTCTTCCCAAATTCACATCGGCCGTCATCGCAATGGCGCTCGTCATTTTGTGGCAGAAAGCTCCCGAAGTCTGGGGCCAACGAGCTCCTGGCTTGGAGCAGAAGCCGGCAAAAAATGTCCCCTCGAAGTCTCCGACTCCGCTGATGGCAGATGCCTCTGGCCCCGAGTCGCCGGAAGCCAAGGCGGCGCTCGATCAGGCTCGACAACGGTTGCTGTCCTATCAGTCGATCCAGGCCAAGCTGGTGGAAACCGTGGCTTTGGCCAATCGCCGCTTCACGATCAACGGCAGCTATCTGCAAGCGGGCGGCGCGGACTTGAGATTGCGGTTGGAGTTTCAGGTGAAGCTTGGCGACACCGAAGGCTCGATTTTGGAAGTCTGCGACGGCCAAGTCTTGTGGACCCGTCATAAAGTTGGTGGTGACGTTCGCATCACACGCCGCGACGTTGGACAAATCCTGCAGGCTGCTGCTGACAATGGCCTGTCGGACAACCTGATCACCGTTGAACTGGGTGTCGGCGGACTCCCGAGTTTGCTGGCATCGATTGGCCAGTCCATCCAGTTCGACCAGTACAAAGAGGACACCGCCGATGGCCGCAAGTTGGTTGTGATCGAAGGGGGCTGGAAACCCGAAATGCTCAAATTTTGGCAAGGGGCAAAGTTCAATGAACCGCTGCCCGATTATGTGCCGTCGCGCATTCGACTGTACCTCGACGGCGAGTCACTCTTCCCGCGCCGCATTCTGTACCTCCGTCGGAACGCGGAGAATCAATTGCGGCCGAAAGTCAGCCTCGACTTTTCGGAAATTGAAACGGACAACGAGATCTCTGCTGCGAAGTTCAAGTTCGTCCCGCCCGAAGGGGTGTTTCCGGAAGATCTGACGCCGCAATTCTTGGATCGGATCAAACAACGCGGACAGGAACGCGGGAACGACAAGTGACGTCATGCAGCCCGTCCCGGAATTGAAACTTGGCGCTGGCATCGACGACGGCCGAGACCGGCTGGATGTGGTGGTACCGAGTTGGCTGCTGTCGATCGTGACGCACGTCGTACTGTTCTTCGCGATGGCCATGATCCTACGCGGGTGTTCGTCGTCCGGAACTGTTGGGTCAAAGGTCGGGGACGGAACGTTTCGCGAAATCGTCCTGCACATTCCGCGCGAAATTGTCCTGCATCCCGCCGACCAGAACACCGCCAATCCCAACGAAGCATTGACGCGCGATGAGGGAACTCCGCAGTTGGAGAAATCGATTGTCGGCGACGACAAATCGATCAGCGACCTGCTGAGTTTGCCGACGAACTCGGCATTGCCGGTGCTCGGCCCCGGTCCAGCCGCGTCATTGAGAACTCCGGCCGATGCGAAGGAACTCATCAAGTCTTCCGGACGCCGTCCGACAGGTGGCGAAGAAACGTCGGGGTTGGGGCAGACCACTTTCTTCGACATCGCCGCGAAGGGTAACCGTTTCGTTTACGTGCTCGACCGATCCGGCAGCATGTACGACCACGGGGCGATTCGAGTCGCGAAAGAGGAACTCGTCGTCAGCCTCGCGGCGCTCGAGCAGACACAGCAGTTTCAAGTGCTCTTCTACAACCAAGGCTTGCTGGAATTGACTGGCGGCGCCGATCGTCCGGCGATGCAGTGGGCCACCGACATCAATCGAACGCTCGCGCGTCAATTCATCTCCAGCGTGCAACCGGACGGTGGCACCGATCACATGCCGGCGTTGAAGAAAGCTTTGCGGTATCAGCCGGAGCATCTCTTCTTTCTGACGGACGCCGATCAGCCGATCCTGTCCGCTCGCGAGTTGAACGAAATCAAGACGGCTAACAACGGCCGCACGGCCATTCACTGCGTCGAATTCGGCAAAGGCCCCGAAATCTCGGCAGACAATTTTTTGAAGAAGCTCGCCCGCGAGAACGGTGGGACGTACCGCTACCGCGACGTGACGAAGTTTGGACGCCGGTGAGCTTCAGACTACGGGCTTCAGACTACGGGCTTCAGGCTGCGGGCTTCAGGCTGCGGGGACCCAGTCCCTGGTATCGAGAACAGTGAACGGAGTACTGGGACTCCGGAGAGTGTCTTTCCGAAGCCAGTAGCCCGCAGCCCGTAGCCTTTGCTGCGTTGCCCTTCGACAAACCTCTCGCCATCATCGCCGCACCATGATTCTCGATCTCTTCAAATTGGATGGCCGAGTCGCCGTCGTGACTGGCGGCCGGCGTGGATTGGGTCAGTCGATGGCTTGGGGACTGGCCGAAGCGGGAGCAGACATCGTCTGTGTCTCGAAGCACGGCCAAGCGGATGAGGCTCGGCGGTTGGTCGAATCAGCTGGACGGCGATTCTTCGACCTCCAATGCGACCTGGCCGAACCGGAACAGCGGCGCGGATTGATCGACAGGGCGATCGGACTCGCCGGGCATGTTGATATCCTCGTCAACAACGCCGGCGACGGAGTTCGTCAACGTCCCGAAATCTTTCCGGAGGACGCCTGGCGGCGGCAGCTCGAACTGCATGTCACCGCGATGTTCGATCTCAGCCAGCAAGTCTACCCGCACATGCGTCGTAAGGGCCGAGGCAAGATCATCAACATCGGCAGCATCATGTCGTTCGAGGCGGGGCTGAACATTCCCGCCTACGCTGCCGCGAAACACGCGATCGCCGGCATGACGAAATCGCTGGCCGTCACTTGGTCGTCGGAAGGGATCAACGTGAACTGTATCGCGCCGGGCTATTTTGAAACCGACATGGCCAGCCCGCTGCGAACCGATCCGGTGCGAGCACCCCAAATTCTCGATCGCATCCCGTGCGGACGCTGGGGTCGCCCCGACGAACTCGCCGGCTTGGCGGTATATCTCGCATCTGATGCCAGCAACTACATGCACGGCAGCGTCGTTGTCATCGACGGCGGCTGGCTGGCGAGGTGACGACCAACTATACCTCGCGCGGGGAGTCATGAGAGATTCGGCGAGCGGCAGGGCGTCAGCCCTCCGAGTCAAAACAGATGGAATCAC
>SXGS01006689.1_pt1 | contig 34884 bp, 32 predicted proteins | sample 3174681 | NCBI WGS metagenome assembly SXGS01 (sample SAMN11356861, study PRJNA531348) | freshwater metagenome | isolation source: freshwater sample F1-80 | place: China: Fuxian Lake, Yuxi | collected 2017-12-25
GCCTCGGCCAGCGGGGGGCCAACGATGACGCGCCGGCTCAAACGCGGAGGCTCGCCGCGCGCACCCTCTGGCGGCGCGGCGAGCCTCCCGGCGATCGACCGCGAGCTTGCGCGACCAGCGCCGCACCGCGAACGGCCGCGTGGCCCAGCCGTGACGGGCCTGCACCCCGATGACGCGACACTCCGGCGTGCCGCGCGCCATGGCCACGGCCAGTCCGGCGGTGAGCCCGCCCGAGCCCAGCGCGCAGACCACCGCGTCAGGCTGAGGCATCAACCCGTCGACGATCTGGCCGCGTAACTCGTCGCCACCGGCGACGCAGCCGGCGACGCCGGCGCGCGACGTGCCGCCCGGCGCGATCACACAGGGACGGCGACCGGCGCGACGCAGCGACCACCACAACCGCGCGGCACGCGCGACCACGGCCAGCTCGCCGCCCACCGGATAGAGGTGCGCGCCGGCCGCCAGGGTCGCGACCAGCACCGCCCGGGCGACCTCGGTGTCCCATTGCGGGATCAGCACGCCGTGGACCTCGAATCCGGCGGCCCGACCGTGCACCGTCGTGGCCAGCACGTGGGTCGAGCCGGCCGCGCCGAACGTCACCAGGTCGGTCGCGCCTCGCGCGCCGGCGTGGCGCAGGAGCCCGACCAGCTTGCGCACCTTGCTGCCGCCGTAGGCCGCGTGGGTGCGGTCGTCGCGCTTCACGAAGATCTCGACGCCCGAGGCGGCCGACATTCGCTCGACGAACGTGAGCGGCGTCGGCGCCACCACGTCGGTCACGGCGCGAGCCCGACCAGGGCGAAGCCGGCCAGCGCCGCCGCCGCGAGCCGGCGCTGGGGACCGAACCACGGCCCGGGTGGAGGCAGCGCGCGGCTCGCCGGGTGGGTCCACAACCAGTCCACGTGCGCGCTCGCTGCCGCGACCACGGCCGGGCTGGTGACCTCGACGTCGGTCTCGGTCCAGGCGCCGTTGAACGAGTTCGGCGTCGCGTTGCACTGGCCGCCGATGACGACCGGGTCGGGACCGCGGCGGATCAGCGTCTTCAGGTGCATCATGGCGCCGGCTGCCGAGTGGAACACCCGCAGCTCGAGACCGGGCACGTGGGTGGTGCGGGCGGCGTCGAGCACGGCGCGGTTGGCGAGACCGCGGACGACGGCGGCGTGGAGCCGCGGCAAGGGCAGCGCGACCAGGTCGTCGACGAGGACGCGAACGTGGGCGCCGCGGCCGGCGGCGGCGACCAGGCGGTGCCACACCCGGAGATCGGAGAAGTACGCGGTGGCGAGATCGAGCTCGGCGCCGGGTCCGGCGGCGTCGATCACCGCCTCGAACCGCGGACGGATCTCCTCGCTGGCGAGGACCGCGGCGTCGCCGCCGTCGTCACCGCCGTCCTCGCCCCGGCCGTCACCGGCGCCACCTGGTGCCGCCGCGAGCTCGCACACCCGCTGGCGTGGCCGCGCCTCGAGCCGCTGCGGGATCTCGAGCGCGCGCGCCAGCGCCTCCTGGGCCTGGGCGAAGACGGTGCGCGCCGCGGCGCCGCCGACGATGAACGCGTTCTCGTGCCAGTCGTGGGCGACGTCGATCAGGTTGTGCGAGGTCACCAGCGCCCGGGCGCCCTCGTCGATCACCAGGTTCTTGCGGTGATCCTCGACGTTGTGGATCACCTGCCAGCGATGCTGGGCCTCGACCCAGCGCTCGGCCGGGATCTGGGCCTGGCGGTGATGCAGGCGCGCGGCGACCGGAAACCAACGCCCCCGATCGAACCGGTTGTGGAACAGGTTGGCGGTGAGCACGACCACCCCCGCCTCGCGCAGGCGCGCCGCGATCAGGGTCGAGGGCGTGACCACCAGCGCCGGATCGTCGGGGGTGTTGCTGTCGAGCACGACCACGATCGGCATCGCGGGGGAGCGGCGCTGGCGCGCAATCAGGGCATCGGCGACGACGCCGGCGTGGCGGGCGGCCTCGGCCCGCGGCCGCACCAGCGAGAGGTGCCCGTTGGCCGCGAACAGGTACATCTGCAGCACGATCGAGCGCTCGGCCTGCTCGATCAGCGCGATCATCGCGTCGCGCACGCCGCGGGCGTCGCGGACGTAGGCGGCACCGGCGGTGCTCACCGCGCGGCGACTCGCTCGAGCAAGGAGGCCAGGCCGGCGCCGCCCGCCAGCTCGAGCGTGCGCAGCTGGGCCGCGAAGCTGGCCATCCCGCGCCGGTCCGACAGCGACGCGCCGCGCGCCTCGAACACGTTCGCGTCGATCCCGGTCTCGGCGGCGAGCTGGTCGATCATGCGGCGCCAGCCGGCGCGGGCCCGGCGGTCGCAGTGGACCAGCAGCGGCAGCGTCGACCAGACGTCGACCCGCACGCGCCACGGCGACATGTGATCGCGGGCGTCGCGCAGCACCCACTGATCGAGGGCGATGTGGCGGCGCTCCTCATCGGCGTGCAGGGCCATGACCTCGAGCAGCGTCGGGTCGTGCACCGGCGCCTCCGCCATCAACCGCGGCATCCACAGCGTGATCTCCTCGAACAGCGCGGCCAGGAGGAAGAACGGCACCGGGCGTGTCACCGCGACCAGGGCGTCGTCGGCGCGGGTCCAGCGCATGAAGCGCGGCTCACCGGCCGGGTACAGCTCGGGCCGGATGCGGGTCAGGAGCCGCCGGAATGCCGCGGCGTGCCGGCGCTCCTCGTCGATGAACCAGCGCCACCGCCGCGCACCGCCGGGCAAGGCGTGGGCGTGGCGCTCGACGTACTCGATCAGGTAGCGCTCGAAGTGGATGAACAGCTCGCAGGTGTGGCACGTCGCCAGGTGGCTGAAGCGGACGCGCGCGGCCGGGTCGAGCGAGGCGAGGCCGGCGACGGCGTAGTGCTCGACGGCGATCAGCTCCGCCTGTGGCACCGCGCCGGTCCAGTCCACCGCCGCCCAGGCCCGCTGCGAGCGGGTGCCTTCCATCGACCTGGCGGCGTCCATCGCACCCAGCATAGCGACGAACGCCACATCGCGCTCGGGCGCTTCACGCGATCCTCACCCGGCCTACAATCACGACAGCCCGTGTCCTACCGCCAGTGTTTCTTCGCGTTCCCGGTCAGCGACTGGGATCGCGACACCGTGCTCGACCTCGCGCGCAAAGCGGCGTTCGACCTGGCGTCGCAGCTCGACCTGCCCGCGATCTACGTCCGCCTCAACGACGCGACCTGGGCCAGAGAGTGTGGCGCCTGGCTGATGATCTTCGGCACCACCCGCGACAGCGACCGCGTGCTCGAACGCGGGTACTTCCTCGACGCCTGGTCGGAGGCCGGGACCTACTCCGTGTTCTGCCACGACGACTCCAACGGGCTCTACCTGTTCCGCCACGTCCACCCGACCCGCGGCTTCTCGATCGGTTCGCGCTACGCCGAGGACGGCCTGATCCTGTCCGGCGATGTCGACCGGGTGACCGTGCGGCCCGACCAGGACGCGGTCTCGCTGGGGATCGCGACCGTCTACGGCGAGTCGCTGCGCTACCTCGATCTGCTCTACACCAGCACCGCCTGGCGCCTCTACGATCCCGACGCCTTCGTCGCGGCGCCCGAGGAGGTCGCGGCTCCGCTGGCGCTCCGCAACTACGTCGACGCGTGGCCCGGCGACGACCTCGACGACCGCACCGCCTCGACCCCGGAGTCCGCCGACGCGATCGCGCCCGACGATCTCCTCGGCCGCTACAACCGCGCCTGCGCCTGTGCGCTGCGGGGGGATCGCGACGGCATGCTGGCTGACCTGCGCGCGGTGCTCGCGGTCCAGCCCGAGGACGCCGAGGACGTCGCCAGCGACGACGACTTCGCGCGTTTCCACGACGACCGCGAGGTCCTGGCGATGATCGCCGAGGCCCGCGCCCGCACCGGCCGACCCGACCTGCCCATGGGGCTGCGGCTCGAGATCACCAGCACGCACGACCAGGCCTACGCGGTGCTCGCCGTGCCACCCGACGGCGTCGTGCTGCTGCGGATCGCCTATTACCCGTACGCGGAGGCTCGGCTCGCCGAGCTGGCCCGGTTGCCACCGCCGGACGCGATCACCCCCGAGGCCTGCGCGGCGTACGCGGCCCGGCTCGCCGCCGAGATCGCGAAGCACGAGGATCTGGTGGTCTCGGTCCTCGCCCTCGGCGCCACCGGGCGCGGGTTGTGCGGCTGGCTGTGCGGCGTCGCCCGGGTCTGGCGCGTCGGCGACAACGAGATCGTGTCGCCGACCCCGTACGTCGAGATCCCTCCTGGCGTCGACCTGCCACCCACGCTGATCCGTCGCTCGGTCATGCGCGACGGCGCCCGCGATGCCGCCTGGTTCGAGGCTCCCGGCAAGGCCTTCGCGATCGCCATGGCCCACCCGCTCGACGAGGACATCACCACCGACGTCGAGGTCGGCATCGCCGGCACCTGGCGCCTGTCGACCAGGCGGGTCACCACTCGTCGAGCTTGATCAGGCCCAGCCGGTGCAAGAAGCCTCCGACGACGGAGGTGGCCCCGATCAAGCCAAAGGTCATCGGTAGCGCGGTGAACGCACCCACGATCGCGTAGGCGATGCCGCCGCCGAGCAGGCACACCGCCCCGACCCCCATGATCAGGTTGCCGTCCCTGGGTGTGAATTCGTGATGCGAAGTGGACGACCGGCGAGCGCGGCGCCCGACCGGCTGCGGACGAGCCGCGGCGCTGATCACGAGGTCGTCCATCAGCGGGCCGCGCGCGGGGTCGGGGACGGCGTCGTCGAGGACACGCCACAGGGACAGCCAGGCGTCGGGCGCGACCACGAGGTCGGCGTTGCCGGCGCCCGACATCCGGATCGTCCAGCGACGACCGGTGGTGACCGCGATCATCGTGCAACCCGTGCCGTCGGGCGCGAGCTCGAGGCGGATCGCGCGGAGGTGAAAGCGTCGCCGGCGCGGGCGGCGCCGTCCCCATCCAACGTCGTTGCCCGGATCGAGCTCGAGGACACCGTCGTGGTACCGGAGGCGACCCTCACCCGGGCGCGACCACCACAGCACCGTGACGATCGCGACCACCACCGGGACCGCGAACAGCGACCCGATGACCCACGACTCCGGGAGCCCGAAGACCCCGTCGATCGGCGCCACGGTGGAGAGGTACGTCGCTGGCATGAACATGAACGACATGAGCAGTGGCCCCTTCCATTGCCACCGCAGACGCCATCCCACACGGACGTCCCACGCGGACTCCATCGATCCAGCCTACATCCCCGACCCGATCATGTGGGTTCCGGTGCATCGGGCCCGGCCAGCGCGCGCCAGGCGGCATGGGCGGCGGAGACCTCGGCTCGCCAGTACTCTGTCGGCGCGTAGGTCTCGGCCTTCTCGTGTCCGCTGGCGTGCTCGTGTTCGACGTCCGCCTGATCCCGACGCGTCCGCGCGTCGCGCAGGCGCTCGACGGCGGCGGCGAGCTCGTCGGGTGGCGGCCGGGTCATCATCGTGCTTGCCATGGTTGCATGGTGCGCTACCCGAGACCTAACCCGCGCGCCGAGCGGAGCTTGATACCGTCGGAGCATGGGGGAATTCGCGATCAGGGTCATCGGCCTGGGTCTGGGTGTGCTCGCGCTGGCGGCGTCGACCAGCGACGGAGGAGGCGGCGACAAGATGCCGGGCGAGGCCTGCTCCGGCGACGAGGAGTGCGTCGAGGGCTCGATCTGCTTCAACGAGTTCTGCGTCGGCGACGGCGTGCTGCGCTTCACCCTGGCGTGGAGCGTCGACTCCGACTTCGATCTGCACGTGATGACGCCGCGCGGCAGCCACATCTACTGGCAGTCGACCACCGGCGACGGTGGGACGCTCGACGTCGATCAGTGCGTGTCGAACTGCAGCGCCGGGTCCCACGTCGAGAACGTGGTCTTCACCGAGAGCGCGCCGCTCGGCCAGTACCAGTACTGGGTCGAGAACTTCAACGGCCGCTCGGCCGGCCCGTTCACCGTGAGCGTGAGCGGCGTCGGCCTCACCATCCCGCCGCTGGGCGAGACCCTGCCCGCCACCTCGGGCGCGGTCTCGGCGACCTACGTCATCGAGTATCGGTAGGCGGCTCGCCGCCGGCGAAGTCGCAGCCGTCGAAGCGGGCGCCGGTCACGTGACAGTCGCGCAAGCGAGCCTGACGGAAGCTCGCGTGCGAGAGATCGGCGTCGAAGAGCAGGGTCTCGGTCAGCGTCGCCTGGTCGAAGCAGGCGTCGATGGCGCGCAGGCGGCCCCACTCGCCACCGATCGCCGTCACGCCGACGAAGGACGCGCCGGCGGCGTCGGCGCCGGTGAAGGCGCAGCGCTCGAGCAGGGCCCCGTCGAAACGCGCCCCGGTGAGCACCGCGTCGTGGAACCCCACGGCGAAGGCGCTGGCGCCGTCGAACCGTGCGCCGACGAGCGACGCGCCGCGAAAGGCGGTATCGAACAGCCGGCAGCGCCCGAGCGTGGCGCCGTCGAAACGGCTGCTGGTGAAGACCATGTCGCCGAGGTCGGCCTCGCCCAGGTCGGCGTGGCTGAAGTCGACGCTGTCGAAGATGGCGGGCCGCGCGTCCTGTCGGAACGCGTTCCAGGCCGCCGCGCCGCGCCACAGGATCTCGATCTGCGCCAGCAGCGGCTGCCAGAACGGCTCGACCTCGACGCCGGTGAGCCGGGCGCCCTCGAGCCGACAGCGGGTGAGCTGTCGCCCGTCGGCGCGCGCGCCGGTGAGATCGGCGCCGGTGAGATCGGTCTCCTGGAGGTTCGCGCCTCGCAGATCGGCCAGGCCGAGGTCCGCGTCGCGCAGCACCACGCCGGCCCCGGGCCCGTGACGCGCGCGCTCGGTGTTGAACGCGTCGGGGTCGCGTCGCAGCAGGCTCACCCATCCGCCGGTGTCGGCGAGCCCGAGCATCGACGAAGCTAGCGGCGGCCCTCGGCGGCGCCGTCGGCCTCGGCCGCGGCCGCGTCGAGCGTGGCGCCGGTGAGCATCGCGCCCACCCCGGCGAGCGGCGAATCGGCGGCCATCAGGATCTCGCCGATGATGGTCGCGGCGATCGAGCCGCCGTGCAACGCGGCCGACCGCGCGGTGCGCGGACGGTAGTGACCGGCGCCGGTGAACCAGAAACCGCGCTCGTAGCCGAAGATCGGGCCGGGCTCGGGGTAGCGCCAGCTCTCCTGGAACTGCTCGGAGGCGACGCGGGCCGCGTCGATGCGCATGGACAGCACGCGGGGCCGCGGCGTCGGCGGGGCCAGCAGGAACGACGAAGGCATCACCGAGGACGGCGGCGCCGGCGTGGTGACTACGGGCGCGGGCGCGGCCGGCGCGGGCGACGCCGGCGGCGTCGCCGGATCAGCGGACGCGGTCCCGGCGATGGCGACCAGCAGGAGCGCAGCGCGGACGGTGCCCTTCATGAGGACCATGATCGCCACGAATCGCGGGGTTGACCAGTCAATTCACGTCATCCTCACCTGCGAACCAACCCGTGGCACTTCTTGTCCTTCTTGCCGCTACCGCACGGGCACGGCTCGTTGCGGCCGGGCGTCGCCGTGGCCGACGCTGGCGGGGTGACACCGTCGACGTAGACCCAGCGGCCCTCGGCGCGGCGGAAGCGCGAGCGCTCGCGGTGAGCGAAGGCCACGCCCCGGGTGGCGCCGCGGGCGATGAACTCGACGATGCCGGTCTCGTCGTCGACACCACCGGCGCTGACCGAGACGATCTCGAGGCCAGCCCAGACGGTGTCACGCGACCACGCGGTCGCCGCGGCGACGTCGAGCCCACCGCGGGTCTCGGGATCGTGGGTCTCGATCAGGTAGTCGATCGCGCCGCGCGTGTACGCGGTGTAACGCGAGCGCATGAGCTCGAGCGCGGTGGGCGCCGGCGCGCCGGCCAGGAAGCGACCGCAGCAGGCCGGCACCGCCAGCGTCGAGCCACACGGGCAAACGTCGGCTTCGGCCACGACCGTGAGTCTATCGTGGCCTCGACGCCTTCAGCGCGCGGGTCCGCAGTCATCGACGCCGCTGGCGTGGGCCTCGCACGCGTTGCCGTAGATCTCACCGTCGCTGCCGCGCACCGGCTGGTAGATCTCCGGGCAGATCCGCGGCCGCTCGGTACAGAAGCCGCCGCCATCGGCGATCCCGCAGTCGTCGAACGTGTAGTCGCAGTACTCGTCGTCGTCGCAGGTGAAGCCGGCGAACCCACCGCACTGCCGCCCGCTGCCCGGATCGCCGTCGTCGTCGCCCAGATCGAGCGTGCACGAGCCCAGCAAGCAGGCAAACAATGGCGCGAGCAAGCGACGCATCCCCGTCGATCTTGCACGGCTCGCGCCGGCTCGCCAACCGCGCCAGGTCGCACACTTGCGCGCGCCGCCCCTCAGGAATCCGAGGGCGGCGGGAAGGCCGCCCCATCGAATCTCGTATGATGCTGGGCCAACCGGCCCACCATGCGTGCGACAACGGAGCGAACGAACAACCATGGATCTGCGCCTGCACGTGGTGTGGCTGACGGCGTTCGCTTGCGGAAGATCACCTGACCGTGTGCCTGAGCGACCGTCACCATCCGATGCGAAGGACGCCATGAGCCTCGACGCTCCGGCCGGCACGCCGACGCCGGGCCCCGTACCGAACATCGATCTCGGAACGACGTTCGAACCGATCGGGTTCGTGCCCGGCCGATACGCCGTGCTGGTCCAGCGAAACATGTGGGGAGCACACGCGCGGAACCACGTGTCGCATCGCTCGAACGCGTCACTGGTCCTGGACCTCGGTGCGGACGCAAGCGCGACCGTGTGTCAGGGCTGGCGCCATGCGCTGAGTGTCGACGGCACCAGCGTCAGCCAGGACCAGCGGTTCAGCCTCCAGCAGGGGTTCCGCGGCCAGTACGGGCTGCGCGACGGAGAGGTCGACGTCGCCCTCACGGCCGATGAATCGGTCTGCCCCGAAGTGCGCGAGGGTCAGGCGCCGGCGCGCGCGCCCGCGATGACCCTCCGGTGCGTGCTCGCGCGGCCCCGCGGTCACGCGTCGTTGACCGCGCCGGTGCTCCTCTGCGAATGGCGCGAGGCGGATGACTTCGCGCGTTACGCGTTCGCTGCCGACGGGCTCGCCCCCGGTCACTGGCTCGTGCTCGGAAGCGGCGATGGCCTCCATGCTCGCGCGACGGGAAAAGCGATCTCGACCGACGGCGCCCCCGTGAAGGTGGTCCTCGAATCGCTGACCTCGAGGCTCGAGCACGATGCGTGGGCTCGGCCGTTGCCGCGCGTGGAGAACGTGCTTGAGCCGTGATCGCGATCGCCGTGGCCGAGACGACGACGCGTCGACCTCGACGTCCGCGGTCGAGGTCGGCAAGCGCACGCTCACCGAGTCGCTCGTCGTCCAGCGCAAGCCGGCGGGCGGCGGTGGGTTGCCGTTCCTCGATGTGATGCTCAAGGCCAATGTGCAGGAGACGGCCGCCGCTGGCGTCGCCAGTGGCAACGCCTCCCTACCCCACCTCGATCGGATCCAGGCTTCCTTCGGTGCCGAGCACGATCTGTCAGGCGTGCGCGCCGGCGTCGGTGGCGACGCCGGACAGGCCGCGGCGGACATCGGCGCCGCGGCCTACGCCACGGGGGACCGAGTCGCGTTCCAGCAAGCGCCCGAACTGCACACCGCCGCCCACGAGGCGGCGCACGTGGTGCAGCAGCGCAGCGGCGTCTCGCTCTCGAACGGCGTTGGCGCGGAAGGCGACGCCTACGAGCGTCAGGCCGATGCGGTCGCCGATCGCGTGGTCGGCGGCGCGTCGAGTGCCGACCTCCTGCCCGGTGGGGGCGGAGCCGCGCCCACCGCCGCGGTACAGATGCGTCGCGTGCCGGGCAACGTCGAACCGCTCGTCAACACACCACCTCTCGGCGACGAGCCGGCCAACCTCGATGCCCACCGCAAGGGACTCAAGCTGGTCATCGAGCGGGCCGAGGCCAGCCTGCGTGCCCGGGACGCGAACAACGGCACCGAGCTCTTCAAGGCGTACATGCGCGAAGCCTTCGACGGGCTACCCAAGGACGAGCCCGTCGAGCCGGGCGAGCTCCTCGTGCGCAAGACCAAGGCGCTGGCCACGATCGCTCCCGACCTGGCGATGGGCGATCCAAAGCAGGTCGAGAGCGGTGCCCGGCGCGGCAGCGACGACAAGGCCAACCTGCGCAAGCTGGTTACCAACGCCAACAAGGTCTTCGACGAGATCGCCAGCGGCAGCCGCGACGGGGATGTCGAGGATGTATTCGGAGCAGCGCACGTCGCGACCGCCAAGCGCAAGTACGCCAAGGCCCGTCGCGAGCTCAAGCACATGCTGCGCGACGACGAGGTCCTGTCGGACCGTTCGGGATTTGCCGGCGAAGTGGGGCTGGGTGGCTACGCGACGTATCACGAGAAGATCGTCGTCTCGCCCGGCACCATCGACAACCCCGACGCCGCCGAGTCGATCGGCCTCATCATCCACGAGGCGATGCACGCCGGGAACTCCGAGATCCACGATGCCGGCAACTACATCGGCTCGGGCGACGCGTTCAAGACCGAAGCGACCAGCGTCAAGCTGACCAACGCCGCCCATTACGAGGTCGTTCCCCGACGGATCCTGGCCATCGAGCCCTCATTCGCCGGTGTGACCTTCATCCCCGCCGGCGCGACCGTCGGCGGGGTCACCGCGGCACCGCTCACCGACGCGATGCAGGCCCAGCGCGCGTGCGCCACGGAGCTGCGCGAGGCGTGGAGCCACGGCATCGACGTCACGAGCTTCGTTCGCGACGTGCGCGTCAACCCGCGCCTCTGGAAGGAGAAGTTCGACAAGAAGCGCTACTCGACGATGCTGGGCTTCTGGTCGCCGTTGATGGCCTTGACGATCCACGAGAAGAGCGACGTCGATTCGCGGTCTCGCGACCCGGCGAAGCAACCGGTCTCCGACATCGATCTGGCGCTCGCCGAAGGTGTCTGCCGCCGACTCCGCAACGCCAAGGGGAGTCTACCGCGCAATGAGGCCGATCTCGCCACGTTCGAAGCCGATCACTCGACCGAGGCGGAACGCACCGCGGCGCACGCGTCGGTGGACAAGCACAGCGCCTTCCTGAAGCGCCTGGTGCTGGGCCTGCCCAACGTCGGGCCGATCACCGGCAGCCTGGACAGCGACATCAAGCTCGTCACCGAGCTGGGCACGCGAAGCTGGGATCAGATCATGAACCCGTCGGCCAGCGACGCCGACGGCGAGGAGACGTCGCCGCCGCCGAGCGGCGACCACGCCCACGATCGCCACGACCAGCCCCATCACCACGAAGCGCCGGCCGACGCCTGAGCGTCGGCCACGGGCGCCGAAAATGTGTTCGGCGGCCGTAACCGGCCGCCGAGCGTGACGTTTCCCCTTCGAAGGTTCGCGATCCAGTTCGTCTGCACCGAGCCACCGTTGCGTCACCGCCGCGATGGCTGCCTCACATGGAGCTGGCTGCTCTACAGAGTGTTGTCTGTATCTTCGTAGCGGCGCTTCTGGGTTGCACCGCTCCCACCGTTGCCTCGCCATTTCGGGCGGACCGAGGTGGTCTTTCGTCGATACCGTCCCCCGTCTTCGGTGAAGAATCCGGGTTCATCCTCTCGTGAGCTTGGCTCTCCTCCTGAGTTCGTCGTGCCTACGTCGGCCCGCGTGCCGCGGGCGCCTTCCTTGGGGTTTCCTTACCTCTTCGCGACGTCAGCCCTGCGAGTCCACGATCCGGTGAGCATCCCGAGCCCACCTCTGTTCCGCCCTCAGCGTTTCACACGCTCTCGACGGCTTGCTCCTCGCAGTGCCTTGCAGGCTTGTTTCATCCTGCTGCCACGTCCAGGTTTCGCGCTCCAGGGGGTTCCTCCCCCGACCCAGCCAGACCACCTCGTCGGTGGCCCGTCCCTCCTCGCCGTTGGTACCGCCCGCCTGTCACCGGTTGCCCGATGACGCCAGCAGACTGCACGTCGACCTCGAGGTCTTGATCCGAGCCGAGATCCGCAGCACCCGCGGAGTGTTTAGCTCCGGCAGATACCCGCGTCCCCTCCTGCGCTTCGCTCCTTCGGGCTTCACTCGACCAGTCCTGGAAGCGTCGTTACGACTTCCTACGCTCGGGCTTTGACGTCCGGTGCTCGCTGTGCCCCGGCCGCTGACCTGCAGCGTGTTTCGACTGATCTCGTTGACGAGCTATCCCTAGTTCATCCTCCCGTTCGAGCTTTCTGGCCTGCCCTCGCCGCCGGGTTGCCCCGTCGACGAGCACGAGGCCCGCCTTCATCCGTGGTCCGTTACGACCGCCGAACGAGGATTCCTATTTGCAGTCGGTGTGCCACGCTCGCGGACGTCGCAAGCGCGCGGTTCTCCGCCGACGCCACCCACTGATGCGTGTTCTGGCTACCGACACCCCTGTGGACAGGCTGAGAACTTCCTGTGCCGCGATCGTAAAGGGCGTTCGGCGAGCGCGAGTTTCGGCTCCAGCCGTCGTCGTGGCGAACAGGTGTGCGGACCTGCACAGCTGGTACTACGGTGCCGCGATCGCTCGCAGTGAATCCGGAGTTTCCTGGAGCACGCCGCGGCGTCGACCAGCGCGCGTTCTCGGCGATGCCGATGCCGGCGCCGATGGCGCGGGGCTGGGCCACGCGCTCGAGCACCGTGACGCGCCCGCCCGCGCCGGCCAGCAGGAGCGCGGTGACGGCACCGCCGATCGCACCGCCGACGACGATGATGTGCTGACCGTCCAGCCTCACGGAGGCAGGCGATTCTATCCGTTCACGGGCAGGTCGGCGCGACCTGGGCCCGCGACGCAGGTCGCGCTCGCAGTAGAAGCCACTGGCCCGCGCCGGTCTGCGTTGATCACGGCGTCGCCGCTGGCACCTTCGGGGCCGGCGCGGCCGGTGCCGCAGGCGCCGCCGCTACCGCCGGTGCCGGCGCCACGCCACCCGGCTTGCGGCCATCGCTGACCAGCGTGTTCATGTCGATCCAGCCAATCAGCTGGGACTGGGCCACCGCCCACGAGCCCTCGGGCTTCTGGTGGAAAGTGAGGAGGTCGTCGAGGCAGATGACGATCTTCGATTCCTTGGCCTCGAGGCCACCGCCGTCGATGGTGGTCCACTCCTCCCACTTGCCGGGCCGCGGCTGCGCCGGGCCCGCGGGCTGCCCCTTCTTGGCGGGCGGCTTGAACGTCGGCGGATCGATCGCGACCTTCGACTTGAAGACCGCGATGTGCTTGAAGGAACCCTTGGCAAGCGTGACCTTGGTATCGGCCTTGACGCCATAGGGCTGGGCCGAGGCGGCACCGCTCAGGATGTACTCGCCGGGCTTGGGACGACCGTTCTTGAGGCCGGGCTGCGGCTTGATCCACGCGTCGTCCTTCGCGTCGATCGCGGTGAGGTCCTTCTGGAGCTTGTCGATCTTGTCCTGGATGCCCTTCCTCGACTTCTCGATCTTGGCCATGGCGGCGTCGACCTGCCTGAGCGCGTCCTCCTTGGTCTTGAGCAGGGTGTTGGTCTGGATGTCGGCCTGCTTGTTGCCGCTGTTCTGCTTGCCCTTGAGGTCCTTGATCTCCTTCTTCATGTCCGCTTGCCGCTTGGCGGTGTCGGCGATGGGCTTGTCGAAGTTGTGGATGCTCTTCTGAAACGCCTCGAGCGACGTGTGGAGCTCGATCTCCTTGTTCATCATCATCAAGAACTGGGGCAACAGCCTGGCCAGGTTGGTCTGGTCCTTGGCGCCCTGCCCCACCGCCTTGGTGCCGTCGCCGAAGGTCTGTCCCGCGAACTCGATGCACGTGGTGAAGTTCTTCATCGGCGTGCCGAGCGGGAGTTTGAGCGAGATCGTCTCGCCGAAGATCTTGCCGAGCTTGATCTGGACCATGCCTGACCGGATGTCGTCGATCCTGGCCTGGGACACGATGTTGGTCTTCTCCTTCAGCCGCTTCTCGGCGGCGGCGAGGACCGCCTTGCGCAGCTTGTCGCCCTCGGTGTCGGGCGGCGGCGCCGGCGGCGCGGCAGCGGGCGCTGCGGGTGCGCCCGCAGGAGGTGCCGCAGCACCGGGCTTGTCCTCCTTCTGGATCACCGCGGTGCGGCCGCCGCCGCCGGGGCCGTGATCGAGCAAGGACTCGGCGCTGCGGCCGGCGACGACCGCGTCGGCGACCCGATCGGCGTGTTGCTCGTAGGGATCCCCCTGCTCGCCCATGCCACCCTTGAGCGAGACGCCCTGCCGCTGCTGCACGACGTGGGCGGCCTCGTGGGCGGCGGTGTGAAGCGACGGCGCCGAGCCGAACGCGATCTTGGTGCCGGTCGCGTAAGCCTCGGCGCCGAGCGCGACCGAGGCCTGGGTCGCGGCGCCGCCGACGTGCGCGGAGACGCCGGAGACGTCGTGGCGACCGAACGACGCCTGGATCGTGTCGAGGTGCGGCAGGGGTCCGCCGCTGCCGGCGACGCCGCGCTCGGCGGTGGCGTGCGCGGCCGAGCCGCCAAGGTGCAGCCCGAACGGATCGTCGTAGACGCCCGCCGCTGTCGCCGCACCGGGCCGGGCGTCCGGCGGCGGTGCCGCGCGGAGCTGGAGGGCGCCGACCGGAACGTCTGTCGCGTCGGCCTCGACCTCCGCCATCACCGCCGCCGCCAGGCCGTCGGACCGCGACCGCTTGCCGGCCACGCGCTGGACCGGAGACGCGGAGTTGGTGCTGCTCGACTGCCGACGGCGTTCCTGCTGGTTCATGGCCTGCCCTCGAGATGACCGAGACGGAGGGCCTGGATTGTGACCGGCGGGCCAGCGCACACCGGCCGAGCGGGCCGAACTCACAACGATCGACGGCCCCGCGCCACAGTAGGATGCCGGCCATGAAGCCCCTGCGCGATCGGATCGCCATCGTCACCGGCGCCAGCCGGGGCGGCGGCCGCGGCATCGCCGTCGAGCTCGGCGCCGCCGGCGCGACGGTGTACGTCACCGGGCGGACCAGCCGCGGGGCGCCGGCGCCCGACTACGCGCGGCTGCTCACCGAGATGTCGCTGCCGGTCATCCCCGGCACCATCGAGGACGTCGCCGAGGAGGTCACCGCCGCCGGTGGGCGCGGCATCGCAGTGTGCTGCGACCACGGCGATCCTGCGCAGGTGCGCGCGCTGGTGGCGCGCGTCGAGGGCGAGGCCGGCCGCATCGACGTCCTGGTCAACAACGCGTGGGGCGGCCACGAGACCCTGGTCGGCGACGAGCTGAGCAAGCCGTTCTGGGAGCTGTCGCTCGACCACTGGCGCTCGATGTTCGACCACGGCGTGCGCAACCACGTCGTCACCTGCCACGCCGCCGCGCCGGTGTTCGCCCGCCAGCAACGCGGCTTGATCGTCACCACCACGTTCTGGGACCGCGGCACGTACATCAGGGGCAACCTGTTCTACGACCTGGCCAAGAGCACGATGAACCGCCTGGCCTTCGACGTCGCCGAAGAGCTGCGCCCGCACGGCGTCACCTCGCTCGCGGTGGCCCCGGGCTGGATGCGCACCGAGATCATCCTCGCCGCCTTCAAGACCGACGAGGCCCACTGGCGCGACGTGCCGCCGCTCGCACGCACGGAGTCACCGCGCTACCTCGGCCGCGCTGTCGCCGCCCTGGCCGCCGACCCCGACGTCCACCAGAAGACCGGCGCCGTCCTCATGGCCGGCGACCTCGCCACCGAATACGGCTTCACCGACCTCGACGGCCGCGTGATCCCGCCCTTCGAGATGTAAGCTCGGCGGATGCCGACGACGATCGTGGAGCGACCGGTGGCGGAGGTGGTGCTGCGCGCGCTCAAGACGGTGGCGCAGGCCAGCCGCGGCCTTCACGACAGCGAGCGCGACCTGCTCGAGGCAGCGGCGCAGGTGCTGGCGGTTGACGTGCCCGTCGCCGAGCTGGCGCCGATCGCACCCGAGGAGGCCGGCGCGGTGGTGGTCGACGAGCGCGACCGCACGCGCCTGCTCGAGGCCATGCTGCTCATGGCGCTGATGGATCAGGAGGTCGATCGGCCGGAGCTCGACGTGATCGATCGCTTCGCGGCGGCCTGGGACATCGACGAACCGCGGGTCAAGAACCTGCACCAGTACGTCGACGGCCACCGCGCCCGCATGAAGCTCGACGTGGTCCGCCGCAGCTACTTCGCGCAGAAGGTGTTGCCCGAGGCCTGGAAGGAAGGGGGCCTGCGCGGCATCTGGAAGGCCTTCGGCCCCCGCTTCGGCAAGGCCACCGATCCCGAGCTAGCGTGGCGCTACAAGCAGCTCGGCCTCCTGCCCGAGGGCACGCTTGGCCGCGAGTACTGGACCCACCTCACCTCGCGCAAGTTCGCCATGCCCGGTGAGCCCTTCGGATTCCCGTGGCAGGTCGTCCACGACATGGGCCACCTCCTCGGCGATCACGACACCGATCCCGCCGGCGAGATCGAGCAGGCCGCGTTCGAGGCCGGCTACATGAAGCGCGATCCGTTCTTCCTCATCTTCGCGACCACGATGATCTTCCACCTCGGGTTCCCGGTCCTCGGCGACGATTACCTTGGCGTGAGCAAGGGCGCCTTCGACGCCAAGCGCGCGGCCCGGGCCTACGCCCGCGGCATGGCCTGCGCCGTCGACCTCACCGACTGGGACTACTGGCCGCACGTCGGCCGCCCGATCGACGACGTCCGCCGCGAGCTCGGGATCGCCCCGCGGTAGCGTATCGTCCGCCCATGCTCGCGCCTGCCTCGCCCCTCCTCGAGCGCGTCCGCGCGCTCGCCCCCACGCTCGCCCGCCATCGCCCGTCGCACGACCAGCAGCGCCACCTCGACGACGAGGTGGTGGCCGCGTTGCAGGAGGCGGACGTGTTCGCGGCGCTGGTGCCGCGCGAGCTCGGTGGCGCCGAGCTGGCGCCGGTCGAGTACCTCGAGCTGCTCGAGACCCTCGCGGCCGGGGACTCGGCGACCGCCTGGTGCGTGATGACGGCGTCGACGTCGACGCTCCTGGCCGGCTATCTGCCGCGCGCGACCGCCGAGGCGCTGTGGCCGGGGGCGCCGGCGCCATTCTTCGCCGGCATCTTCGCGCCCATGGGCCGGGTGATCGAGGAGGACGGGCTATCTCGGCTGAGCGGACGGTGGTCGTGGGCCTCGGGCTGCCGCCATGCGCGCTGGCTCGCGGTCGGCGCCCTCGCCGAGCGCCGCCACGTGGTGTGTTTCGTGCCGGCCGCCGAGGCCCGGATCGTCGACAACTGGGACACCCTCGGGCTCGCCGGCACCGGCAGCCACGATCTGATCATCGAGAACGTGGTGGTCGCGCCGGCGCGGATCACGTCGGTCTTCGACCGGCAGCCGTGGCCGGCGGGCGCGCTGGCACGAGCACCGCTGTTCGGGGTGCTCGCGCTCGGGATCGCCGGCTGCGCGCTCGGCATCGCCCGGGCGGCGCTCGATCATCTCGGCCGTGGCATCGGGGCCGAGGCGCCAACCGCGGCGTTCGCGCGTCACGCCGAGCTGACCGCGCAGCTCGGCAGCGCCCGGGCTTACCTGCGAGAGACCGCGGTCCTCACCCACGACGCTGCCGCGCGTGGCGAGGTGTCGCCGACGGTACGCGGGCAGCTACGGCTGGCGGCCAGCTTCGCCGCCGCCCGCGCCGCCGAGGTCGTGCGCGCCGCCTTTCACGCCGGTGGCGGGGCCAGCGTGCGCACCGGCAGCGTCCTCGGCAACGCGCTGCGTGACGTCGAGACCCTGCTCACCCACCGCATGGTGGCCGACCGCGTGCTGCCGGCGACGGCGCGCGCCATGCTTGGCGTCGGTGCGCTTCCGCCGGATCTCTGAGGCGCTCGGTTCCGATCACGAATGCGGTTCGAGGTAGCTCCAGCAGTAGCCACAGCGCGAGGCGGCGCGCATGCCGGTGTGCTTGCAGGTCGGGCAGACCCGGGTCGCGGGCGCGTCGCCGAGCGCGAGCGCGGCGACGAACGACGCCCATTGCTCGCGCAGGCGCTCGTTGGGGCTGGCCGCGATCTCGGTCTCGAGACCGGCGGCGAGGGTACGGAGGGTGGTGACGTTGGCGTCGGCTGTGTTCATGGGGCTCTTTCGGTTCAGGCAGGACGTGACGGTCGGGTCAGGATCTCGCGGACGCGGGCGGCCAGGTCATCACCCGGGTTCGCCGACGACAACCAGTGGGCGAGGCCAGCCGGCTCGGCCACGTCGTCGCCGATGGTGATGAGCTTGGCGCGAGGGTGCTCGGCCTCGACGAACCGGCGCAGCTCGCCGGCGATGGTCGAGGGCAGCGAATCGGCGATGGCGATGATGTCGGGCTCGAAATGGAACTCGCCGAGGCGGACGATCGCCTCGAGTGGCGTCGACACGTCGACGACGGCGCAACCCGCGGCGCGAAACGCCTCGGCCAGGCGGAGGCGGCGCTCCAGGGTGGCGTCGACGAGCACGAACGAGAGCACCCGCTCGTTGCAGTAGGACGCGTCGAGCGACTCGTCGATGATGCGCGAGAAGCCCTCGGGCACGTTGTCGAAGCCGATCGCGACCGAGGTCGCGCCCAGGCGCACGATGCGCCCGGTCATTCGCAGCCACGCCGCATTCTGAGTGTCGAAGCGCAGCTCGAGCCGGGTCTGCTGACCGAGCAGGCGTTCTGGCACGGTGACGAGCGTGATCGCGCAGAGGCCGCCGCTGCTCACGTTGGCGACACGCCCACGCACGTCATAGTCGCGGGCGCGAATGCTGACGGTGCCCTTCTGGCGCACCCGGACGGCCTGCCGGCGCTCTTGCCGACGTTCGCTTGGATCGCTCATCGTGCCTCTCTGGAGGAAGGCAGCGAGCTTTCGTCCGAGGACACCCTACCGTGTCCGACCCACTCCGTCGAGCACCATCGCTTCGAGCGGCGCGGGCGCGCCGATCACGGCGAGAGCATCGGGCTCTCGGCGGGCACCGTACCGAGGCGGATCCGCTGCACACACCGCACCTGCGTCTCGGGCAGGTCATCGGGCCAGAACGCGAGTCCACGCCGGGGTCCGTCGACGGCGCGCTCGACCACGCGGCGGCGGCTCGGGAGCTCGAACACCGACAGGGTGCGCTCGGTCAGGTGCGCCACCATCGTGCCGTCGTGGCGAACCGCAAGCTGGGATACCGGCGTGGACAGCGGCCAGCGCAGCGCGACCTCGCGCCGGCGTAGATCGACCAAATCGATGCTGGCGGCGCTGGTACACCCGGCGAAGCGGCCGCCAGGGAGAAGCTCGACGCCGTTGACCGGCGCGGGCATGGACCATTCGTCGAGGATGTAGGAGAGACGGTCGCGTCCTCGAGCGCGAGCGTGAACGCCTCGTCGGCCGGGCCGTGACCACCGCGCTCGCGGTGGACCCAGCCGAGCGCGTGCTGGGTGTGGGGGGCTTCCTCGCCCGCCTCCGCGACCCGCGACCACCTCGACGTCGTCGATCTCGCCCCGCCGCCGTGCGGCGATCGCCTCGTCGTAGATGACCTCGACGCTCGGCATCTCCGGAGATGGTATCGCCACCCGAACTCCCACCGGGCGCGAACCGAGGGTACGCTCGGCCGATGAGCCACGGTCTCCGCGTCCCGGCGCTGTTCACCGTCGCCCTCGCCCTCGCCGCCGCATGTGGGTCCTCGAAGCAGGCGGCCCCCGCCGAGCCGGGCGGGAGCGGAGGCGGCTCCGGCGACTGCGAGCCCGGCCGCTGCATGGAGGACATCTCCGGCGTCATCGAGGATCACCGGCCCGCGGCGCGCGCCTGCTACGAGGCGGGCTGGGAGCGCGATCCGAGCATCCAGGGCCGGCTCATCATCAACTTCGAGATCGACCCCGACGGCAAGGTCGTCGATGCGTCACAAAGCGCTCAGGATGAGCAGATCACCGACCCCGGCGTGGTCGGCTGCGTCGAGGCCGTGATCCGCGCGCTCACGTTCAAGCCGAGCGCGCGGGGCAAGTTGTCCCGCGCCTTCCACCGCTTCGAGTTCAACCCGCCGGCGAGGTGACCGTCCGGAGAGCGACCGCGACTCAATAGGTCCGGTCGTTGGTCACCCAGTAGCCGGTGGACTGCGCCGGCGGATGGAGCGGGGTGAGGGTGCAGCCGGTGGTGACACCGCTGCCGTTGACCGAGACCGTGGCGTCGACAACCCGCCAGATGTCGCCCGTCGCGGAGCCCGAGGTGTCGAAGTTGGTCAACTCGTTGGTCGGGCCACCGTAGCTGCCGCGGAGGACGCCGGCGCAGTAGACGTTGACCATCGGGCGCACCACGCCGGTGCCGCTGTAGTAGTGCGTCATCACCCGGAAGGTCTGGGCATTGGCCGGGTTGTCGACGTTGATGTTCTCGGGCACGCCGTTGTTGCTGATGCTGTCGATGTCCAGGCGCGGGTTGCGGCAGTAACCCAGCGTCTGCCAGCCGGCGCCCTCGGGGCCGCCCACGCACTCCGACAGCGGGCTGTTGGGGAAGCTCCAGTTGGGCGGCGTGGCCGACCCGGACTTGCAGTTCGAGTAGTAGCAATCGTCGGTCGCGCTGAACCAGTCGGTGGTGGTGCCGGGCCGATGCATGTGCAGGTCGATGTCGGTGGCGCCCGAACGATCCGAGCACGTCTCGACGCGCAGGCCCGGTGACGAGATCTTGATGATGAACGTGCAGGTCAGGACCTCGCCGCTGGGCAAGGTGATGAAGACCCGGACGGTATAGTCGCCGGAGAGCTGCGGCCGCAGGGTCAGGCTCGAGGTGCCCTGGCCGGTGATCGTGAAGGTCTGCCGCAGCGGGTTGGTCGTGGTCGCGAACAGGCGATCGCAGGGACCACCGACCACTTCCCAGCGCCAGGTCGTGACCGTGCCGCTGAAGAACTGAGTGCCGTCGATGACGTAGTTGTCGAAAGGATTACCGCCCGGCATCGAGCCGGGGGCCGGGCACGCGAGCCCGACCGTGCCGGTGGCGCCGTCGTCGACGCAGCTATCGCAGTCGTTGTCGAGGTTGTCCTCGACCTCGGCGCTGGGAGAGACGCCGTCGACGCACGCCCCCCACGAGGTGCCGGCGACGTTGCAGACCTGGCTGCCGTCGGTGCAGGCGCCCACGTTGCGGCGCCCGGGCTGACCGCGGAAGCAGGCCTGCACCGAGCCGGGCGTACAGGCACAGTTCTCGTCGGTCGCGCTGTCGCAGTTGTCGTCGACGCCGTTGCCGCAAAGCTCGACCGGGCCGCAGCCATCGGCCACCGGGGTGGCGCAGGCGTTGCCGTCGCAGGCGTCGCCGATGCCGTTGTTGTTGCCGTCGGCCTGGGTCGGGTTGGAGATGAAGGGACAGTTGTCGCAGGCGTTGCCGTGACCGTCGCCGGCGCCGGTGATGCCGTCACTGTCGGCCTGGTCGAGGTTGGACACCAGGCGGCAGTTGTCGGCGTCGTCGAACACGGTGTCGCTGTCAGTGTCGTCGCAGACGTCGCCCTCGCCGTCGAGGTTGAAGTTGGCCTGGTTGGTGTTGGCGACGAGCGGGCAGTTGTCGACCGCGTTGAGGATGGTGTCGTTATCGAGATCGGGATCGCAGACGTCGCCGATGCTGTCGCCGTCGCCGTCGGCCTGGTTGGTGTTGGCGATGGCCGGGCAGTTGTCGACGACGTCGAGCACGCCGTCGCCGTCGCTGTCTTCGCAGGCGTCGCCGATCATGTCGCCGTCGCCGTCGGCCTGGTTCTGGTTGGTCACGGCCGGGCAGTTGTCGCAGACGTCGCCGATGGTGTCGCCGTCGCCGTTGGTCTGGGCGGTGTTGGACACGAGCCGACAGTTGTCGGTGGCGTCGAACACGGTGTCGCTGTCGGTGTCGTCGCAGACGTCGCCCTGGTTGTCGTTGTTGAAGTCGGCCTGGCCCGGGTTCGCGATCGCCGGACAGTTGTCGCAGGCGTCGCCGCGGCCATCGGTATCTCCGTCGGTCTGGAGCGGATCGGACACCGTCAGGCAGACGTCGCACAGGTTGCCGGCGCCGTCGCCGTCGCCGTCGGCCTGGAGCGGATCGTAGACGCCAGGGCAGACATCACAGGCATCGCCGAAACCGTCGGGATCGATGTGGGTGTCGATGATGACCGCGTCGTTAGTGGCGCTGAACGACGTCGCGATGCGACCGGCGAGGCCGACGCCCGACAGGCCGTCGGCGCTCTCCGCGCCCTGGGTGTGGATCCCGCCGTTGGTGGTGCACGTCGCGCACACCAGCTCGATGAGGCTCGTGGTCTCGTGCAGGACGATCTGGCCGGTGACCGGCAGGCCACCGCTGAAGTGCGGCACGGCGTTCCAGCTCACCACCAGCTCACGGTTGGGCGCGGTGCCTTGCAGGCCCCAGGTGATGCTGCCTCCGCTGCTCTGGTTGAGGTCGATCCAGTAGAGCGCGATCACGCCGTTGGGAGCGGTGGCCGAGGGGATCGGTCCGCCGGCGCAGCAACCGTTGCTGGTGTCGCCCACGGTGATGAAGCCGTTGGTCGAGACGTTGATCGAGGTGTAGGTCTGGCCGTAGAACTCGAACGGGAAGCCGATCGCGATCGGAGGCGAGACCGCGTCGTCGCCGGCGATCGCGACGGTGGCAGGCACCGGGCGCAGGACGTAGGTGCCGGCCACGGCGGTGCCGTCACCGTCGCCGTCGGAGTCGGCCTGGCTCGGGTTGCTGTCCAGCGGGCAGTTGTCGGCACCGTCGAGGACCGTGTCGCCGTCGTCGTCGGGGTCACAGACGTCGCCGAGCGTATCGGTGTCGCTGTTGGCCTGGTCCGGATTGGCGACGATCGGACAGTTGTCGGCAACGTCGAGGTCGCCGTCGCCGTCGTCGTCGTCGTCGCAGGCGTCGCCGAGGGGGTCGGTGTCGTGGTTGTCCTGGGGGGTGTTGGCGTCGATCGGGCAGTTGTCGACGGTGTCGAGGACGGTGTCTCCGTCGTCGTCCGTGTCACAGGCATTGCCCATGAGGTCGTTGTCGGTGTCGAGCTGGTCGGCGTTCGCGACCAGCGGACAGTTGTCGACGGCGTCGAGGTCGCCGTCGCCGTCGGCGTCGTCGGTGCAGGCGTTGCCGGTGCCGTCGCCGTTGGTGTCGAGCTGGTCGGTGTTGGCGACCAGAGGACAGTTGTCGTCGGTGTCCAGGATGGTGTCGTTGTCGTCGTCGGGGTCGCAGATGTCGCCCTGAGAGTCGGCGTCGGCGTTCTCCTGGTTGGGGTTGGCGTCGTCGGCGCAGTTGTCGGCGGTGTCCTCGATGCCGTCGTCGTCGCGATCGAGGTCAGCATCGACCGCAAGCGGAGCGTCGATCAGTTCGTCATCGCCCTCGTCGGCGTCGGCGAACCCCGGAGCCTGCGGGCTGCAACCGACGAGGCCGGCGAGGATCGCGATGGTGAACGAGAAGACGATGGCGGGCGCAAGGCCACGCCGTGACGGAGGCCCTGACCTCTCACCTACCCACGAGCTCCACATTCCGTGCCGTCGTGTGAGCCTGAGGCCGAGCGTCATGAATCCCCCTGGCCGCGCATCCTACTCCCCGAGCCGATGCGGATCGACCGCCATCGCGAGACATGTGTCGCGGACCACCGGGAGTGTCGCGCCGTCGCCGAGCCGGCAAGTCGGCGACACGGCTGCCATTCAGGTGGCACGGCGGCTGCGTTCGGGATGCACCTGCTCGCTCACGAGGTCGCCCACACCGTGCAGCAGGGCGGCGGCGGTGGCAGCGGCGTGCAGGCCAAGCTGGCGATCGGCGGGGCCAGTGATGCCGCCGAGCACGAAGCCGATCACGCCGCCGACGCCATGGTGCACGGGGCACCGGCCAAGGTGAGCTCGACGACACCGGGCACGGTGCAGCGCTGGGGCTTCATCGGGGTGAAGCCGTACAACGGCAACGCGGAGTACCCGCGCATCGTGCGGCCGCACCTCAGGCACGCGCTCGCCGACACGACGCTCAACGACTGAGCCGGACGCCGGGCCGCGTCAGCGCGGGATCACCGACGGCAGCGGTGTGGCGAGCTCGTCGCGGTGACAGGTGGCCAGCTCGACGTTGCCGAGGTGAGGCGTCCGGCGCTGGGCCCGGGACTCCAGCGCGAAGCGGGCGCCGATGTCGAAGCGGTCGACCAGGTAGGCGGCGAGCTCGGGCCGCGAGACGGCCCGGGTGGCGGTCACGTGGCGGATGCCGGTGACGTCGGAGCGCGCGATCTGCCAGACCCGTCGCGCCGCGTCCTCGGCCCACACCGCCGAGCGGTGCTCGTCGGCGACCACGGTCATGGGCAGCCCGCGGCGGTGGCGATGGCGCAACCAGTCGAGGTGACCGATGCGGCCGGTGGCGGACGGGCCGATCCACAGGCCGGCGCGCACCACGACCGTGCCTGGACGCGCCAGCACCAGCGTCTCGGCGGCGACGCGGGTGCGGCCGTACACGCTGATCGGCGCGGTCGGCGAGTCCTCGCGGTACGGGCCGTGATCGCCGCCGAAGACGTGGTCACTCGAGCAGTGGACGATGCGGGTGCCGGGCGGCGTGTGCTCGAGCAGCACCCGGGTGCCCTCGACGTTCACCGACCATGCGAAGTCGGGCGAGGTCTCGCAGGTCTCGACATCGCAGACGCCGGCGCAGTTGATGATCAGGTCGGGCCGGAGGTGGGCGAACAGCGACCGCACCGCGTCCTCGTCGTCGAGATCGAGGGCCCGGGTGATGCCGTCGGGCAGGCGCCGGGTCGCGGCGTTGCAGAACCCGGTGACGTCGAGCGGCCGGGCCTGCCAGATCGACCAGCCCAGCATCGAGCCGGCGCCGAAGAGCAAGACTCGAGCGGGCTCCTGGCTCATGATGACCTGCGGGGCACGCACAGCCCGATCGCCGCGCCCTGGGGATCGTCGAGAACGGCAACCCGCGCGCCGCCTGGCAGGTCGAAGGGACCGAGCACCGTGGCGCCGGCGACTCGCGCCGCGGTCAGCGCGAGGTCGAGGTCAGCGACGCCGAGGTGGAACAACCAGTGGGGGTGCACACCGGGACGGCGCGCGGTCTCCGCCATCGAGCCGACGTCGGCGCCGCCGGCCTCCCAGGCGAAGTGCTGGTGGCTGCCGGCGGCTCCCAGGTCGATGCGCCCGGTCAGGTGCCAGCCGAACAGCGCGGTGTAGCTCGTGGTCGCGGCGGCGAGGTCGGTGGTGTGGAGCTGGTGCCAGTGCACGCGCTGGTCGCGGGCCGGCGCGGGGGCGGTCGACGTCGCGAGTCCGAGCACGGCGCCCTCGGGATCGCGGACGATGGCGAGCTCACCGCCGCCCGGCAGCGGTCGCGTCGGTCCCAGGCGGGTGGCGCCGCGCCCGACGAACGCGGCGGCCACGCGCTCGATGTCGTCGACACCGACCATACCAAGCCAGTGCGCCGGCGCGCCGCGGGCCGCGGCCTCGGCCGGCAAGGTGACGATCGAGAGCTGCTCCGCAACGGCGGCGCCGACCACCGCCGCGTAGAACGCGCGCGCCGCGGCAGGATCGGTGGTGCGCAGCTGGTAACGGTGGAAGCCGGTCACGACGCGTCATCCTAGCCGGGAAGGCCGCGGATCCCGTCGTCATTTGCCGCGGCACGTTTTTGCTTGACGTCGTCAAGCAAGAGCGACCAGAGTACGAACGTGACCAAGACCCGGCCCGGAGCGAGACTGCGCGAGCGAAGGCTCGCCGGTTCGCGGCAGGAGATCATCGACGTCACCCGCTCCGTCCTGGCCCGGAGCGGCGCCCTCAAGCTCACGCTCGAGCTGGTCGCCGCCGAGCTGGGGATGAGCAAGCAGGCGCTCTATCACTACTTCCCATCCAAGGACGCGCTGCTCTTCGACGTGGTCCTGGACGATCTGATCGCCTCGGCCGAGGCGGTGAACCGGGCGTGCGCCGCCGCGCCCGACGGAGCCAGCGCCCTCGAGGCACTGATCCGGGCCTACACGGCGTACTTCCTGCCTCGGCTCGATGCGTTCCGCCTCATGACCATGCAGGTCGGCGCGGCGCTGGACTGGAAGCACTCGCCGGCGATGCTGGAACGCCTGCGGCCGATCAACGACCTGCTCTACGGCGAGACCGAGAAGAAGCTCGCCGCCGACCACCGGGCGCCCCGCCGCGACAAGCAGGAACCGCGCCGGCTGGCCTTCACCGCCCACCTGGCCGCGATGGGTTTCCTGACCATGCGCGCGGTCGTCGATCGCATGAACGATCCGCTGCTCCACAGCGACGACGATCTCGTCGACGAGCTGTGCCGCACCTATCGCGCCGCTGCCGACCACCGGAGGACCTCATGACCGCCTTGACCTTCGAAGACCCGCTGTTCCGCACCTTCGCCATCGCCGCCACCATCATGATCATCAAGATGGCGGGCCAGGCCTGGCTGACGGTCTGGCGGATGACCAAGGCCAAGGGCGGATTCCGCAGCCCCGAGGACGCCAAACGCTCGCCGCTCAACCCCGAGCCGAGCGAGGGACAACTCGCGCCCAACGAGTACGTCGAGCGCAGCCGCCGCATGCACCTCAACGACTGCGAGAACATCCCGCCGTTCCTGGCGGTCGCCTTCCTGTTCGTGCTCGCCGGCCCACCCCTGTGGGTGGCCCAGGTCGTCCTCTACGGCTACGTCGTCACCCGCCTGCTCCACGCCGCCGCATACCTGACGGCCCAGCTCCACGACGTGCGCGCCACCATGTGGACCCCGGGTTCGCTCGCCATCCTGGGCATGGCCGTCTACGTCCTCACCCAGGCGATCTGACCGTCGCTGCTTCCGGCTTCCGGCTTCCGGTTTCCTGTTCACTCCTTCTCTTCGAGCATCTTCAGCAGATCGGCGGCCGGCAGCGTCTCTGACGCGCCCATCGCCGGCGGCACGTACGGCACGTAGGTCGCCTTGTGCCAGCGCCGCCACACCAGGCTGGGATCGTCGAGCGGGCGATCGAAGCGGGCGAGGACCGAGCGCGGACGGCCGTCGGCGGTGACCGACTCGATCTCGATGATCAGCCCGGTGAGCGCGATGGTCTCGCCAGGCGTGAAGCGCCGCGCCGGCGTGCGCAGCATGCGATCGATCTCGTAGCGCAAGAACCCGCCCTCGGGCGTCACCCGCAGCACCCGGTCGCCGGCGCGCTCGATGGTCACCGGCGAGGAGCCGTTGGCCAGCCAGTAGAGGTGCGCTGGCCGCACCTGACGGCGGGCGGCGCGCATGACCAGGATGTAGCTGGCGAAGGCGTCGTTGGGTGCGGCGGCGATGATCACGGTCTTGTCGGAGATGTTCGGACCGGACGGAACTCCGGCGTCGGCGCGATCGAGGAAGAAGTTGATCGTCACCATCGAGCGCGAGCGCATCACCAGGAACACCGGGGCCATGGCCACATGGGTGAGCACCATGGCGGTGACGATCACCATGGCGGCTGCCCGGCGCGGCCAGGCGACGCCGAGCAGGTCCCGCCGGCGCATGGCGGCGGCGAGGAGCTGGGCGACCAGGCCCATGGCGCCGAGGCCGACGAAGCCGAGCAGGCGATCGGCCGGGAACGTGCTCGCCACCGGGATGGCCGCCAGCACCATGCCAGTGGCGAAGAAGCGGCTGACCGGATCGACGCGCAGGAGCCGGGCGCAGGCCAGCGCGATCGCGACCAGGACGGCCACGGCGATGGCGACCATGGTCGTCATCACGCCCGCGCCCATGAGCGGATAGAGCGAGGCCAGATCCGACCACGGCAGCCCGAGCTGGCCGAGGAGCAAGAGCGGTACGCGCACCGCCGCCGCCGCCGCAAACGCCGCCGGGTCGGCGCCGGGATCGAGGTAGATGCCGGAGCCGGTGACGCCGTAGCCGAGCAGCTCGTAGACGACGCGCCAGACGATCACCACCGCGGCGTACGGCGCCAGCGCCAGCACCCGATCGCGCACCGGTCCACGATCGAGCCACAACGCGTGCGCCGCCAGGTAAGCGACGATGGCCAGCGCGGCCTCACCGGCGAGGAGCGCGACGGCGAGCAACGGCGGACCGACCCAGCGGCCACGGGCCCAGCCGTCTCGGCGCCAACGATCGTGGGCGAGCAGGACCGGCACCGCCAGCACGAGACAGACCAGCGCGTTGCGGTTGGCGATCCAGCCAACCACCGGACCTCGGGCGTCGTCGATGGCGTACAGCCCCAGCGCGAGCACGGCGATCCAGCGCCCTTCGGCGAAGCGGCGATAGAACAGCCAGACCACGCCCAGCGCGAGCACGAGCCAGACCAGGTTGTGGACCAGCATGGCGGTGGCGTTGTCGGGCCACAACGCGTGATCGGCGGCGTGGGTCGCCGACGTCACCGGGCGCAAGAACGCCAGCTTGATCTCGAGATCGGTCCACCACGGATACACGCCTTCGTCGCGCAACCGGCGAGCGTGGTCGGGGTTGCCGTCGGCAAAGACGAACAGATCGAGCGGCCGCGATGGCATGCCGTCGATGCTCGTGTCGTCGCGCGAGATCACGCGATGGAGATGATCGTCGGCGGCGAAGTCGGCGGTCAGCGCCGGCGACGCCAGCGCCAGGCCGAGCAGCGCGACCACCAGCGGGGCGCGGCGGGCCCCGAGCCAACGAACCAGACGTTCCACCACGACAGCTTCGCCGATCTTCGCCGATCTAGGGCACTTCGCGCGACGACCGACCTCGCTGAACCTCCAGGCTCACGCGCATCGCATCAGTAGTGTCTCTCGAGCACGTACCAGCCGAAGGCGCGCAGCATGATCCGGGTCAGCGACGGCTCGAGCAGCGGCTCGGCTCGCTGCCAACCCTCCTCGACAAGCGCACGGGCGCGATCGGCGCAGGCGGTGATGGCGCCACAGGTCTCGAGCAGCTCGACCGCGGCGGCGACGGTGACCTCGTCCTGCGGCTTCGACTGCAGCGTGGTCCACAGCCACTGCCGCTGTTCGAGCGGCAGGCGGCTCATCGCGATCGCCACCGGCAGGGTGACCGTGCCGTTGCGGATGTCCTCGCCGCGCTGCTTGAGGTCACCCTTGAAGCCGCGCAGGTTGAGCACGTCGTCGATGATCTGGAAGGCCAGCCCGACGTCCTCGAAGAAGCGGCCGACCGCGGCTACCTGCTCGGTGCTGCCGCCCCCGACCACCGCGCCCATGCGGGCCAAGCATCCGGCCGGCGCCGCGGTCTTGAGGCGGTGGCAAGCGAGGATGCGGCCCTCGAGGGTGCGGGCGTCACCGGTCGCCACCGCCGCCGGCATGAGTGCGGCCATGCCGCCGAGGTCGATGGCCTGGCCGGCGTGGCCGGCGCGCATCGCCGCGAAGTAGAGATCGTAGAGGCGCAGCTTGGTCTCCGGAGCCATGTCGTCGGAGAACATCAGGTGCTGGGTCAGGAAGTAGGCCGCGGTGCCGGCGTTGATGGCCACCGGCTCGCCGTGGGTGACGTGGACGGTGGGGCCGCCTCGCCGCACCGTCGACTGATCCTGGACGTCGTCGATGATCAGCGAACCGACGTGGAGCAGTTCGGGCATGGCCAGCCACTGCATGTACTTGCGTGAGTCACCGCCGACCACGTCGCAGCAGGCCAGCGCCGCGTACGAGCGCCACGACTTGCCGCCGCGATCGACGATCTCGCGAATGGGGGCGATCAGGCCGGCCGCCATGGACGGCGCGTCGACGCCCTCCATGTAGTGCTCGAGCTCCTCGCTGGCGATCAGGTCGCGCAGCTCGTCGTGCTCGGGCTGGAGCGGCAGCACCTCCTGCACCGACTTGCGCACCTGCTTGCCGACCGCCGAGAAGAAGTCGTCGAGGGTCTCGATGTGCTCGAAGCCGCTGCGCTCGACGTAGGCCGGGCCCTCGACCGGGCGGCCGCGCAACGTGCCGCGGGTGCGGCAACGGCCTTCCCAGAAGGCCGGCTTGGAGATGACGGTGATCAGCTCCTGATCGGGGAAGACCGCGTCGATGGCGACGTCGAGCCCGATCGAGGGCGCGCGCAGGCGCCAGGCCACCGGGTAGGCGTGGAAGGTGCGGCCGCTGGTCCACGTCGCGCCCGGCTCGAGCGAGAAGTCGGTGATCGAGCGGCGGGTGCCGTCGGCGTCGATGGCGATGAGCCACTTGCCGACCGTGGTCTTCGTCGTGGTATCGATGATCTCGTAGGCGCTGAGGTCGGTGCCGTCCTCGAGCTGGACCGCGGCCCAGTTCCAGGCCAGGTCGCGGATGCCGGCGCCCTCGCCCAGCGGCGCCTCGCTGGGCGCGACGTAGCCGCCGAACTCGTGGTCGTACCAGCCCTGACCGGTGACCGGCGCGGCCTCGCCATCGACGGTGACGCTGCCCTCGACCCGGCACCGCGGCACGAAGTAGTAGAACATCTGCTCGCCGCCGGCGCCGCGCACGACGCCCTCGTCGCCGTGGCGGATCGGCTGCTTCTCGGGGTGGAAGATCAGATCGCAGCCGGCGCCCTCCCGCTCGGTGAACAAGCGCAGGTGGTAGCTGCCGTCGGGACGGCGCTCGAAGTGGGCGCCGCCGTAGTCGAGGCTCAGGCGATCCGTGGCGACCTGGACCGGGCCGTCGAAGACGCGATCGGGGGTGGGCACCTCGCCGCGCTCGAGGATCTCGCGCATGGCCCGGTTGAGGCGCTCGTCCTTGGTGCCGCGGCCGTTCTTCAGCCGTTCGAGGCCGAGCTCGGGCGCGCGGCCGTCGACCCGAGACTCACCGATGTAGCGGCGGCCGTCGGCGTCGCTCAGGGCCCAGGTCAGCGAGTGAGCGTAGGCGATCGCGCCGGTGGCCTCGTCTCGAGTGTCGATGATGCGGAAGAAGGCCGCGAACAGCGACAAGGCCCGACCGTCCGCGGTCCGGACGTGCGTGTTGACGTACCACCACTCGGTGTCGGCGGCTGCGTGCGGCCGATCATGGAGCTGGAGGTCGATGGTGCCGGGCCGGGGCCAGAATGGGAGTGTCTGGGTCATGAATCAACCTCTCGAATTGTGACGACGCAGCCCCGACTCGCTGCCCACCCTACACGAACCCCTCTTGGATCCGTTCAGGCGATTCCTCGCGACACCTGTCTTGATGTCGCGCTGATGTCGCGGCGGGCTGCAGGCTGGTCGGGCCAGCGGTAGGCTGCGCGGCGTGCGGCTGACCGTCGAGGATCTGGCGTCTGTGCCGCGCTGGGACGCGGCGCGGATCGCGACCATCCCCGGCCGTTGTCGAGGGGACTTGCTCGGTCCCTGGGGAACCAACGTTGCGCGCCGCTTCGGCGCCGGGGCCGTCGAACGGGTGCGCGGCCGGCTCGCGCCGCCGCTGGACGCGCTCCCAACCGTGCTGACCGCAACGGACTGGGTGCCGGCCCACGCCCAGGTGGTGATCACCGAGGCCATCGTCGACGAGCTGCTCGGTGGTGACCTGCGCGCCCTCTACCCGCTCCTGGTCGAGGACACCCGCGCCAGCCTGGGCCGGGTCGAGCTGGCGCTGGTGCGGACCATGGGCGCCGGTCGGGTGTTCAAGCTGGCACCGCGCAGCTTCGGCAAGGTGTTCGAACGCGGCACCTGCGAGGTCACGGTGACCGGACGGCGGGCCCGCCTCGAGTTCCGCGGCCACCCGCTGTTCGAGCACCCGAGCTGGCGCCTGCTCCAGCTCTTCGCCCAGCGCACGATGATGGACCTGGCCGGGACGCCCGGTGACGCAACGGGGGAAGCCGCCGGTGAGGGCGGCTTCGCCGTGATCGCGTCCTGGTAGCGGTGCTCGCTCGGGGATCAGACGGGCGACGCTACTTCTTGCTCGCATGCCACTTCGCGAGCAGTTCCTGCTCGCGAAGGGCCTTGGGCCCTGCCCGCAGCGCCGCGGGATCCGGGCCTTGGGGTGGCGGCGCGCCCTTGGCCTCGGCCGCCGCGACCAGCTCCTTGGTCACGCGCACCCGGCGCTCGATCTCGCCCGGGTACCAGGCGAGGATCGCCTTGACCGTGTCGTCGATGGGCCGGAACGTCAGGCCCGCGGCCTCGGCGCGCTCGTTCTTCCAGCGGTGGAAGCCGGCGAACTTGTCGACTGGCGGGATCCAGATCGGGAACGAATCCTCGCCGCCCATCCCGTTGGCCTCGAGCCACGTCGACGGGACCCACTCCAGCCGGGCCCCGGAGGCGCTGGCCTCGACACAGGTCTCGAGCACGTCGCCCCAGCGGCCCGGCGATGACGGGCCGACCGCGTTGAACACGCCGGTGGTGCCATGCTCGGCGAGGGTCACCAGCCACGCGCCCAGATCTCGCACGTCGATCCACTGCAGCGGATCGTCGGGCGCACCGGGGGCCAGCACCTCGCCACCGCGGGCGACGCGCACCGGCCAGTAGGTGAAGCGATCGGTGGGATCGCCGGGTCCGACGATGTAGCCCGGGCGGACGATGGTGGCGCCGGTCGAAAACGCGGCCTGCGCCGCCTGTTCGCACAGCACCTTGAGCGCGCCGTAGTTCTGGAACTGATCGCCCATGGTCTCGACCGTGGGATCGGCGATCGTCGCCAGCTTGGTGTCCTCGTCGCCGCCCGTGGCCGGGTTGGAGTGCTCGTCGTAGGCCGAGACGCTCGAGATGAAGATGTACTGCTTGCAGGTCCTGGCCAGGAGCTGGGCCGAGGCCGCGACCAGACGCGGGAAGTAGCCCGAGTTGTCGATGACCACGTCCCAGCTTCGGCCGACGAGCTGCTCGAGCCCCCTGGGGGTGCCGTCGGGACGCAGGAGCTTGCCATCGGGGCCCTTCTCGTCGTCCGCGGGCAACTCGGGATCGCGGTTGCCGTAGAGGTGCTCGACCTCGAACTCGAGCGGCAGGAACTTCTCGCGCTTGCCGCGGTTGAAGATGGTGACCGTGTGACCGCGGGCGATGGCGGCTTCGATGGTCTTGGGCCCGAGGAATCCGGTGCCGCCGAGGATGAGGATCTTCTTCTTCATGGGCTCCGGTGCGGGCGGCGGCGTGACCGGACCCGGCTGATTGGACGGGCCGCACGCGGCGGGGGCGAGCGCGAGCGCCGAGGCGGCGAGGCCACCTCGGATGACGTCACGTCGAGTGAGATCGTTCTTGCGCGAGTTCGACATCGGCCCTGACCGTAGCGCCGCACGCGTCGCGCGGGAAGCGGCCACGCCGCTGTCCCAGGCGTCGCAGGCGGTCGCAGTCAGCGCTTCTTGCCGGCCGCGAGATAGGCCCGGCCGCGCGGCGAGATCTCGTAGCCGACCTCGAAGCTCTGGGTGAGGCCGAGCCTCTTGAGCTTGCGCACGTCGATCTTGAAGGGCTGGGTCTCGCGGCCGAGCTTGGCGGCGAGCTTCGACGCGGCCAGGCGCGGGTGCTTGTCGATGATGGCCAGGGTCTTGCGGGTCCACGGCGTCGTCCTGTCCATCGCGGCCAGCTTCTTCTTGATGGTCGCGAGGTCGGCGGGCCCGAGCGCGTCATCGAGCGCGGCCTCGACCCGATCGCCGTCGCCGCCGTGGTGGAGGTCGACCCGGTAGACCTCGGTGGACGGCGCGATCGGCCCGAGCTCGGCGAGATAGGCGATCAGCTCGGCGCGGTTCGCGAACCCGGCGCGACCGGCGTCGTCCTCGCTGATGCGAGCCACGGTGACGAGCTCGATGGCATCGACCTCGAGCACGCCGATGGGATGGCAGCGATAGCGACCGCCCGGCTTCACGTGCGGCTTCTGCCAGCGGCGGAAGGTGAGCGTGATGGCGCCGCTCTCGAGCCCGGCGTGGAACGCTTTCTTGAACAGCAGCACGGCGGCGCAGATTACCGCGCGGCGCGGGCGATCGCCGCCACGATGCGGAGCATCGACGACAGCTCGCGGGCCGCAGCGGCGGCGCCGCGCGCGCCTTCGAGCTGACTGTGGCCGTACAGGCCGGTCAAGTAGACCGGCGGCCGCGATCGAACCGGGAAGGCGCGGGCCAGCGACTCGGCCTGGGTCCAGGGAATGACGTCGTCGGCGAGGCCGTGGACCAGCCACACCGGTGCCCGGATCGACGCGAGGTGGGGTCGCACGTCGAGGAAGTCGATCTTGCCGCGGCGCGCGAGCGCGGCGTCGATGGTCTCGCGCGCACCCGGCGTGAGTCCGCAACCGCGCAGGTAGAAGGCCCGGGCCGCCGGCAGCGCCGGCGCGTGAGCCTGGGCCGCGGCCTGCCACGCCGCGTCCTCGCGCATCGCGTTCTTGCCCCAGGTGGCGACCACGTAGCGGCGCCAGGCCGCGACCACGGCCTCGCGCTCGTCGGGTGCGTCGCCGAGCTCGTCGATATCGTCGAGCAGGTTCATGAACACGACCGGCAGGTTGCGCCAGTCGCGCTGGACCCAGGTCCGGCCGTCGAGCTCACCACTGACGGTGAAGCGGATGGTGGCGTCCCAGTCGGCATAGCCGCCGAACACCACCACGCCGCCGACGTCGCGCGCGGCGGCCAGACGCAACGCCAGCATCGAGCCGAACGAGATCGAGAACACTCCCGGCGGCCGCGGCCTCCGCGCGGCGAGCACCTCGTAGGTGCTTGCGAAGTCGGCGATCGCCGCCGGCGTGACCCGCAGGGCGACGAAGTCGGGCAGGAACGGGGCCAGGGTCAGGATCCCCGCCGCGGCCAGGATGCGGCAGAAGCGATCCATCCGCGCGTCGTCGGGGCCGTCGTGGTGCAGGCCGGGCGCGACGGCCAGGGCGCCGCGCACGGCGCCGGCCGGGTGGTAGAAGCGGGCCGGGAAGCGCCCGTCGACGGTCACGGTCTCGGTCTCCACCACCGGGACCTGGTGCTCCGGCGTCCACGGGCCGAGCCAGCGTCCCAGCGAGGTGGTGATCCGCGCGCGATCGATCGACGTCGAGATCGGCACGCCCCGAGTATGCGCGACCCGGGCCCTCGCGCCCCGGCCGGGTGACGGCCGGGTGACAGACGATGTCCGGCCGCACGCGGGGGCGATGCGCCGAACATCCGGGCGATGCAACGCGCGCTGTTCCGGCTGATGTTGACCTCCCTGGCAGCGTGTGCGAGCGCTCGCGATCAGGCCAGCCCCGACGGCGGCGATGAAACCGACGCCGCCGCCGGCGAAGACGCCGGCGGCGACGACGGGCCCGGTGTCGACGCCGCCGCCATCGACGCCGCCGCCATCGA
>SXGS01640276.1_pt1 | contig 34873 bp, 24 predicted proteins | sample 3174681 | NCBI WGS metagenome assembly SXGS01 (sample SAMN11356861, study PRJNA531348) | freshwater metagenome | isolation source: freshwater sample F1-80 | place: China: Fuxian Lake, Yuxi | collected 2017-12-25
GGCGGAATATGAATCTCGACGCCGCGCAGTCTGTAGAAGAGGTCCTCGCGGAAGCCCGTCTTCGCAATCATCGACTTGAGATCCCGATTCGTGGCGCTGACGAACCGCACATCCACCCGCTTGGCATCGTTGGCGCCGAGCCGGACGATCTCCCCCTTCTCAAGCACCCGGAGCAGTTTCGGTTGCATCGAGATGGGCATGTCGCCAATCTCGTCGAGGAAGACGGTGCCTCGATCGGCGTACTCGAAGACCCCCTCCCGGTCCTTGTCGGCACCTGTGAAGGCTCCGCGGACATGGCCGAAGAGTTGGTCCTCGAGGAGGCTCTCGGCCTGCCCGGCGGCATTGAACGGGACGAACCTCCGCTCCCGGCGCTTGGAGTGGATGTGGATGGCGTGGGCGACCAGTTCCTTACCCGTGCCGCTCTCGCCCGAGATGAGCACGGGGATGTTGCTCGGGGCGACCTGCTTGATCGCCGCAATCACCTGACGGATCCCCGCCGAATCGCCGATGATCCCCTCGAATCCGTAGGCGGCGTCCACCTGGCCCTTGAGCGCCTGGTTTTGGTGTCGCAGGAGCACCGACTCGGCAGCCCGCTGGACGAGGTTGCGGAACACCACCAGATCAAGCGGCTTCATGATGAAGTCGTAGGCACCTCCCCTGAGCGCCTCCTTGGCCGTGGGAATGTCGCCGTGCGCGGTCACCATGATCGTGGCGGCCTCGGGCTGCACTTCCGCAACCAGTTTGAGGACCTCCATCCCAGACCGAGCGGACTCCATGACGAGGTCGGTCACGACAACATCGAAGTTGCCGTGTCGGAGTTCCACTTCTGCCTTCTTCTGGCTCGTGACGATCGTGCAGACATGGCCTGGCTTGGCGAGCGCGTCCGCCATCGTTTCGGCGTGCTCGGGCTCGTCATCGATGATGAGAACCTGCGCACGGAGGCCATCCATGTCTTCCGGCATGGCCGCAAGTGTAGAGGCGTGTTTGCCCGCGTGCCGATAAAGTGAGACCTATGAGTTCGCGCATGGATGCGTCGTGCTGGTCTGGATGTCGCCTTCACTTCATCGGGATCGGGGGATGCGGGATGAGCGGGCTCGCCCTCATGCTCAAGTCCCGCGGGGCATCGGTCCGAGGGTCGGATCAGTCCGAATCCGTCACGGTCGAAGCACTCCGGGAGGCGGGCATCGGCGTCGACATTGGCGCTGACCCGGGCCACCTCGCATCGGAAACCGACCTCGTCATCGCAAGCGCCGCGATCCGACCTGACCACCCAGAACTTGTCCGAGCCGGGGAACTCGGGATCGAAGCCATCAGTTACGCCGAGGCGCTCGGACGCGCGCAGGCCGGTCGCACGGCGGTCTCGATCGCGGGAACGCACGGCAAGAGCACCACCACTGCCCTCCTCTCACACATCCTCGTCAGCTGCGGCCTCGATCCTTCCGTCATCGTGGGGGCGACCTGCCCGCAACTCGGCGGTGGAACGAGGACCGGATCCGAACTCATCGGCGTCGGGCACCTCGCTGGATCGCCGGGGATCTTTGTCGCTGAGGCCTGCGAGTTCAACCGGTCCTTCCACTGGCACCGACCCACACTCGCGCTGATCAACAATGTCGAGGAGGACCACCTCGATGTGTACGACTCGCTCGACGAAATCGTGAGAGCGTTTCGTGCCTTTGCAGGATTGTTGCCCGCTGCCGAGGCGGGCGGCCGACTGCTCATCGCTCACGAAGGAGCCCATCGGCGCGCGGTCGCAAGCGGCCTTGCGTGCGCGCACTCGACCTTTGGATGGTCCCCGTCGGCCGACTACCGGGTCGATCACGATCCGGAGAAGGGATCGACGAGCGTCTGGCGAAAGGACGAGTGTCTCTTCGCCTTCCGCGCCCAGATCGTGGGCGAACACAACGCACTCAATGCGGCCGCGGCGGCGATCCTCGCGTCGTGGCTGGGCGCGTCGCAGACCGGCATCGTGGCCGCGATTGAGTCCTTCGGAGGGATCGAGCGGCGTATGCAGTTCCTTGGGCAGTGCCGGACGAAGAGCGGCGCGTCGGTTCGCGTGTACGACGACTACGGACACCACCCCACCGAGTGTGAACGGACCCTCGCCGCCCTCCGAGCCGCGGAGAACCCGCCGCGACTCATTTGCGTGTTCCAACCCCACCAGCACAGTCGGACCAGATTTCTCCTCGAGCAATTCGCTCAGAGCTTCACGAAGGCGGACCTCGTCGTGGTGGCACCGATCTACTTTGTGCGCGACAGCGAGATCGAACGGACGCGGGTCTGTTCGGGCGACCTCGCGCAGCGACTCAATGACCGGGGGACTCCCGCGCGAGCCATCGATTCGTTCGAGGCCATCACCGCGTTTCTCCAAGATGATGCGCGTGATGGCGATCTCATCGTGGTGATGGGCGCGGGACCCGTGGATGCCATCGCACACGATCTCCTGCGATCCAGTTCGATGCACGGCGGAGCGTCAAGCACACTCGCGAGGGCGGTCGCCGCCCCCGATCGAGGATGACGATGCACGCGCTCCTCGTACAGCAGCCGAGCCTCTTCGACGGCCTCGCCGCCACAGTCGAGCTCGACGCACCGCTGGGCGGGCTCACATGGTTCAAGGTCGGCGGATGCGCCGACGCGCTCGTCACGCCCAAGACCACCGATGCCCTCTCCACGCTGGTGACACGGTGCCATGAGACCGGGACGCCACTGCGCGTTCTTGGTTCGGGCGCGAACCTCCTCGTCGCCGATGAAGGCGTCGACGGCGTCGTCGTCCGACTCGATGCGCCCTGCTTCCACACCGTTGAGTTCGATCGAGACGGGCCAGCGCCTGTGCGCGCATGGGCCGGCGCCGACCTCATGAAACTTGTGCAGGAGTGCGCGCGACGGGGCCTCGATGGTCTCTCACAGCTCGCCGGGATTCCCGCCAGCGTCGGCGGCGCCATCACCATGAATGCCGGTGGCGCGTTCGGCGACACCGCGCAGGCTGTGTCGAGCGTTGGCATGCTCACGCACTCGGGAGTTCGCAGCGACATCTCCGCGGCGATGGCTGGGTTCTCGTATCGACACACGAACCTCCCCCGCGGCATCGTCCTCTGGGCGGATCTTGCGCTCATGAGCGGCGACCGCGAGACGATTCGTGCGCGCGTCAAGGAGATCTTCGCGTACAAGTCGAGATCCCAACCAATGGCCGACCGCTCGGCGGGGTGCATGTTCCGCAATCCGGTCGAGGCGTCTACAGGATTGCGCACGAGTGCCGGACGCCTCATCGACGAAGCGAAGTTGAAGGGCTTTTCATGCGGCGGGGCCTATGTCAGCCCCGTGCATGGGAACTTCATCGCGCTCCGTGAGGGCGGCTCGGCGACCGATGTCCTTGCGGTCGCGGCTGAGGTACAACTACGGGTCTTGGAGCGCACAGGAGTCCGCCTCGAGCGCGAGGTGGTGGTGTGGTCCCGACGAGGTGAACTTCCATGAGTGATATCAGCGTGCTTGTGTTGATGGGTGGTCCGGACGCCGAACGCGACATCAGCATCCGTTCGGGTGCGATGGTCGCGCAGGCACTGCGCGACGCGGGAGGATTCGTCGTGCACGAACAAGTCATCGACCGAGCCACCGCCGCTGACCTTCGCGGCATGCCCGGCGACGCGATCTTCCCTGTGCTGCATGGCCCCTACGGAGAGGGCGGACCGTTGCAGGAAGAACTCGAGGCCGACGGACGCCCGTATGTGGGCAGCCGCCCGCGTGCGGCGCGCGTGTCGATGGACAAGGCGGCGTCGAAGCTCTTTGCCCGCGCGGCAGGAGTGCGCACACCGAGGGCGCGGCTCCTCAAGAAGGGCGAGCCCTGCGACCTGCCACTCCCCATCGTCGTCAAGCCGATCGAAGATGGATCGAGCGTCGGCGTCCGCCGCTGCTTCACCGACGAACAGGTCGCGGCCGCGCGCGAGGAACTTGAAGGACGCTTCCCCAACCTCATGGCGGAGGCGCTTGTGCAGGGACGCGAGATCACCGTCGGCGTTCTCGAGCGCGATCTGCTCCCCTTCATCGAAGTGATCCCGGCCGCGGAGTTCTACGACTACGACGCCAAGTACGAGCGCAACGACACGAAGTATGTGCTCGATCCAGAACTCTCGCCCGAAGTGAAGGAGGAGATCGCTCGCGCGTCGAAGTTCCTCTACGAGCGCATTGGATGTCGTGACATCGCCCGACTGGATTTCATGGTCGACGGCGAAGGCGCATGGTTCCTCGAGATCAATTCGATGCCCGGCATGACCGATCATTCTCTGGTTCCGAAGGCGGCCGCGCACGCTGGCATCCCCTTCTCGGAAGTCTGCGGACGCCTCGTCCACCGCGCCATCGGCAGGATGAAGGGGACCCAGAGGCGTCGACGATCAAGCGAGCCGTCCCCCGCGAATGGGGACGCCACATGAAGGATTGGTGCTCGCCACGGATGGCATGGATCGGTGCGGGTGTGTCGTTCATCGCGCTGTGCAGCGTGACCTTCGCGGTCGCGATCCCGGCACTCAGGTCCTCCGCGTCGGACGCACGCACCCATCGCATCGAGGTTTCATTCGAGCAACCGCCCCGCTGGATGGGGCCGGAAGATCTCGCCCCGCTTCAGGATGCGGTCGCCCGCGAGGTCGGAACGGATCCATATGACCGCGCCGGTCTCGAGCGCGCGCGTGTGATGCTCGAGGCGAGCGGCTGGTTCGAGTCGGTCCAACAGGTCCGTCGGACGGGCCATGGCGGCATCAGCGTCACTGGGGAGTTCGCGCAGCCGACCGCGATCGTCGCCGATCGAGACGGCGATCATCTCATCGACTCCGAAGGGCGACTGATGCCCCGCTCGTACGGACACGGCACGGCTCCTGCGATCACGCGGATCACCGGCGTCACGCTGCCGCGGCCATCGCGCGCCGGTGAGGTCTGGCAAGGCGCCGACCTCGTGGCGGGACTCGAGATGGCCAAACTCGTTGCGCTCCAGCGATGGCGCGCGCAGATCGCCTCCGTTGATGTCAGTCAGTATCGCGACCATCAGACGCTCGCGCTCACCACCGTCGGAGGATGCCGCCTCAACTGGGGACGAGCCCCCGGAGCAGAAGCCGCCGCCGAAGTGCCCGCGTCACAGAAGCTCCGTTACATCTCGATGTTGCAGACTCAGTACGGGCGCATCGACGCGGCCGGCCCGGCCTCGATCGACCTCTCCGTTGACTATGTCGGCAGCCATTGAGCCGCCGCGCTTTCTTGTCGTGGCCGCCGGAGGCTGGTTCGTCGGCGCGCTTGCCCTTGGACTGGGTGCACGCGTTCCCGAGTCATTGGCGCTTGCGAGCCTCTTCCCGCCCGTGCGAATCAGCCTGTTGGCCACGGTCGCCGGGCTGTTGGTGGCGTGGCCGCTGCTGCGACTGACTCTTGCTACACCCCGCCGGTGTGTCGCGGTCACGCTCGTCGAAATGATGACGCTCATGGTTCTCTTTCAGGCGGTGATGTGGCCCTTGCGACTGGCGACGCCGTGGTCCATCGAGCGAACACTGCTCATCGATGCGCTTGCCCTCTCGGCCATGACGGGCGTGACCGGCGTGGTCGCCTTCGGCGCGGCGACTTCGTCGGCGGTCGTGCGCGCTGTGGCCATGGCCGTCGTGCTCGCCCTCTCGACCGGCATCACATCCATTGCATGGCTTGGTACCGGCATCCCCGGGGTGGTCGACGCGATGGGCGCCACCGCATCGATGCCGACTCCCGGAGACTGGCGTGCCCTCGTCGGCGCGTCTGGAGCCAATCTCGCCCTCCTCGTCATCGGGGTGGGCGCGTCGGCCATCGTCGCCGGCGGACGCGGCCCCATGCTTGCCCACCCCCCACGCGTGGGATAGCCTCGAAGGGTCCAATGGAACTCGTGACACGGGCCGACAAGGCGCGACTTGAGCGGCAACTTGCCGAGATGCATGCACTCGACAAGGTGCTGACTGTGCGCATCGCCGAGGCGCGCGCGCAGGGCGATCTCCGAGAGAACGCGGACTACCACGCCGCCCGTGAAGACAAGTCGTTGAACAACTCGCGCATCAAGGAGCTTGAGGATCGCCTGCGATCGGTGCAGGTGGTCGACGCCTCGGAGATGCCCAGCGACATGGTGTTCCTCGGCGCGACGATCCGTGTGAAGGACGAGGGCACGGGGCGGGAAGAGCTCTACAAGCTCGTGTCGAGCCTTTCGGACGAGGGCGACTTCGACTATCACGAGGTCACCGGAACGAGCCCGATGGGCGAGGCCCTCATGAAGGTCCGCGTCGGGATGACTGTCCGCGTGAACCTCCCGCGCGGCGAACGCCGGCTCACCGTCCTCGAAATCGTGGCCTAGCGTGATCGGCTGGATCGCCAGCGCCCTCTTCGCTCAGCAGAATCCGTTCAGTTTCCTCTGGTGGGAGTCCCTGAGTGCGGCCGGCGCGTGGGCGACTTGGGGCATGGTGGTCGAACTCGTCGGACGCATCGTGTTGACATGCGTGATCGTGGTTCGCAAGGGGTCGCGCCCTGCTGTCGCCACGGCGTGGATCTTTGTTGTCCTCACGCTGCCGATCTTCGGGATCGTGGCGTACTTGCTGCTGGGCGAGTGCCAACTCGGCGCCGCACGCCGTCGCCTGCATCGCCAGATCGTCGCCGCCTTCGACCAACCGAGGTACCACCGGCACGACGACCCGCGCGCGCACGAGACCGCGCTCGACCCCACAGACATGCAGGTCGCCGCGATTGCACGGCACACCTCTCACTCGGCGCAACTGGCCGGGAACCGCGTGCAGCTCCTTCCCGACGCGGCATCGGCCGCGAGTGCGATGATCGCGGACATCGATCGCGCCACGCAGAGCGTGCACCTCATCACCTACATCTGGCTCGATGACCGAATCGGGGAGGCATTCGCTCACGCCCTGTCGTCGGCGGCGGCCCGAGGCGTGGCGTGCCGCGTCCTCGTGGACGGCCAGGGATCCCGGCGATTCCTGCGCTCGGCGTCTTGCCGTCGCCTGCGCGCCAGCGGAGTTCGAGTGGTTGCCGCGCTCCCGACGCGCTACCTCCGCGCGCTCTTCCACCGCCTCGATGTGCGCAATCACAGGAAGATCATGGTGGTTGATGGCGTTCTTGGGTGGGTCGGCAGCATGAATGTCGCGGCTCCCGAGTTCGCAGTGCAGCCCCGGTTTGCTCCGTGGGTCGACTGCATGGTGCGACTCGACGGCCCCGTCACCCGCGAACTGCAGCTCCTGTTCGCCGAGGATTGGTACTTGGACACGAACGAGTCGCTGGCGCCGATCCTTCAGAACCAGCCGCCATTTCACGCCGACGGCGTCACGGCGCAGATTCTTGCGTCGGGTCCCAACTATGACAACGACGCGGTGCGGCATCTTCTCTTGGGATCGATTCAGGTCGCGCGGAAAGAGATCGTGCTCACGACCCCCTACTTCGTGCCCGACATGGACATGGTGAGCGCGATTTGCGTGGCCGCGCAACGCGGCATCGCCGTCCATGTCGTCGTACCGCGGCGCAACAACAGCAGGATCGTTGCCCTAGCCAGCCGCGGTCGCTATCCGGCACTGCTTGCCGCGGGCGTGCGCATTCACGAATACACGAAGGGGCTCCTCCACGCCAAGACGGTCTCCGTGGATGGCCTCTTCGCCATCGTGACATCGAGCAACTTTGATCGACGGAGCTTTGAGATCAACTTCGAGTGCAGCGCGATCATCTACGACGATGCCTTCACGAGGCAAGTCCGCCAGTTGCAACAGTCATACATCGAGGCAAGCGTGGAAGTCGATCCCGACGCGTGGCGTGACCTCCCGGTACTGGCGCGACTCAAGTACAACGCAGCGGCACTTGCCTCGCCGTTGATCTAGCCCAGCAACGGAGCCCTAGCGCGAAACTTTGGCGCGAGTGCCACGCGTGACCGTCTGCGTTGTGCACTCGCCATCGGGCCAGGTGACGCGCACATTGATGGGCAGCTCCTCGCCCGCTCTTGGCGCGCCGATGCCGAAGTGGGCGATGTTCCACGCGGTGGACTGGAACGGACCGCCGCCGACGATCCAGCGCACTTGTGTGGTGGCGCTCTGCGTGAGTTCCACGCGGGCGCCGACACCTCGACGGTTTCCCGGCGTCGCGGCATCATCGAGTTCAATCTCGACCCAATCCACGGGGGAATCGTGCAGATTTCGCAGCACCTGCACAGGCTCGTTGAGGCCCGTCACGACCGCGTCGATGTCGCCGTCGGCGTCCAGATCGGCAAAGACAGCACTGCGGTCGCGTCGCAGCTCACTCAGCCAGCGCTGCGACGGGTCGCTCACGGCCACGAACCGGGCTCCCTCGCGTGCCATGAGGAGTTTCGGCTGGCGGTACGAGCTGTTCATGATCTCGCGCGTGGCCTGTGGATACACATGCCCGTTGACGACAAGGATGTCCTCGTCGGCGTCGTGGTCGAGGTCCGCGAGCGCGGCCGCCCATCCGCACAGCGTGCGCGAGGGCGCGCCAACGCCGTAGCGCGCGGAGGCGTCGTCGAATCCACCTCGTGGACGCGACGCGAAGAGCGTGTTGGTGTCGTCGCTGAACACGGTCGTGAGGATGTCCGGGTGCAAGTCTCCATTGATGTCGCCAAGCGCGAGCCCCATGGTCGCCTGTGCGGCGCCGTCGATCGTTGTCGCGCACCCGGCCTGCTGACCGACCTCGCGGAAGGTCATGCCACCGAGGTTCTCGAGCAAGAAGTTCGGCATAGAGTCATTGCCGACGAAGAGGTCGGCTCGACCATCATGGGTGAAGTCGGTCGCCACGGCGTTCAGGCCAAAACTTGGTTTCGCCGTGCGGATCCCCGATGTGTCGCTGACATCCACGAAACGGCCGCCGTCATTGCGATGCAGGCGATCGGGTGACGGCACCAGGCCCTTGGGGCCGCCGAGGACTTCGAGCCCACGGAAGTGCGCATTGGCCACCGGATGCTCGGGGTCGTAGCGAAGGTAGTTCGTGACATAGAGGTCGAGGTCGCCGTCGCGATCGAAGTCCGCGAACGTGGCGCTCGTGGACCAGTCGTCGTCAAGGCCGAGACCCGCTGCCGAAGTGCCGTCGACGAATCGGCCCCCAGGAGCGCCGCGCCAGAGACGGTCGCCGCCCAGGCACGCGACATAGACATCGTCGTACCCGTCCGCATCGACATCACCCACCGCGCACCCGAAGCTCCAAGCGTGATGATCGAGCCCGCTCTCGGCGGTCGCGTCACGAAACTTGAGTCCCCCGAGATTCTGATAGAGGCGCGCACCGGGACCGCGCGAAGGCGCGGCGACCGTGGCGCCGTTGGGGAACAGCACATCGAGGTCGCCGTCGCGGTCGTAGTCGATGAGCGCCACGCCGCCCCCCTTGACTTCGACAATCTGTGTGCTCGGATCAACGCCCGAGGTTGTCGTGAAGTCGATCCCGCTCGCGGGTGTGGCGTCTTCGAAGCGGATCGCGGGTGGGTCGGCGACCGCGATTGCCGAGAACACCACGCCGACACCGACGACGAGGCAGGCGTTGCCGAAGTGTCTCAAGGCGACACCTGCTGTCCGACCGGTGGAGATGCGAGGGAATCCTGGCGGACGCGCGCGGCCTTCGCATCGTCGACTCGCCCGGCCTGCTCATACGCGTGCGCCAATTTTCCCCAGACCTCTGCATGGTCGGCGAAGACCTGCGACGACTCCTCGTAAAGCGCAAGTGCTTCGTCGGCATGGTCACGCCTGAGCGCACAGTCCCCTAGGCGCGCGAGCGCTTTCGCCCGGTCGCGGTTGCCGTGCGGGGGTGGAGGAAGGAGTTCCATCGAGCGGCGCAGCGCCTGCTCGGCATCGCTGATGCGATCCTCGTCGATGGCGACAACGCCAAGGCCGAAGTACGAGTCAGCCGCCGTCGGGACTGCGTGCACATGCGCCTGAAACGCGCGCTTTGCGGCGTCGAGGTCCCCGAGGTAGTAGCAGGTCCAACCGAGGAAATGATCGACTTGGACGGCATCGGGAAAATCCTGACGGCTTGCCAGGCTCCCCTCGAGAAGGTCGCGCGCCTGTGCGTAGCGCTTCTGCTTCATGACAGCGACACCCAGCAGGAACTTCGCACGGGCGCAGTCGGGCGACTCGCGCAAGACGGTGCGAAGGACGATCTCCGCGTCGAGGAACTGACCCGAACGAAGCAATCGCGCCGCGATGGGAAGGTTTGGATGATCAATCGTCGGCGGCCTCGAATCCACAACCGCCGAGGGTGCCGCCGGCTGTTCCGGTGCAGGCGCAGCAGGGCCTGAGCATCCGGGAACGAGACCGGTGAACAGCACAGCGACCCAAATCAGGGGCAAAGGTCGATAAGGACGCATCCAAGTCATCGTAATGACCGAATGAGGGTGGAAACCTCGGTTCTTGGGGTTAGGATTGGGACAGAAGATTGAATCATGAAGCCGCTGCGAACGGCGGTTTCGGTGCACACAGCTCGCGCAGAAAGTGTTCAGATGAAGATTTCCATCTTGGTCGTCCTCGGCACGGTCGTCGCGTCGATCGGAGCGGTCGCCTCCGCCCAAACTCCCGCCCTGCAGCCGCGCATGGGCGCGCACCTCGACGGACTCACCGCCGCGCAACTGCAGCGCTTCGATATCGGCAAGGTCTTGTTTAGTTTCCCGATCCCCATCGAAGATGGGCTCGGTCCGATTCTGAACAAGAGCAACTGCGGATCCTGCCACGCCAACCCCCTGGGAGGTTGGGGCGCGATTTCGGTGACCCGGTTCGGCATGGAGAAGAAGGGCGTCTTCTCGCTCTATCCGGGTGAGACGCAATCGCTGGCGCAATCACTCGCCAACAGTTCGTTCTGTGCCGAAGTGGTGCCCGCGGATGCGATGGTGGTGCGCACGCGGTTCACCAATAGCTCGATGGCGTTCGGGTTGGTCGAAGCGATCCCCGATGCGCAGATCGCCGCGCAGGCCGACGCGGCCGACGGCGACGGCGACGGGGTGAGCGGGCGCGTCCATTGGGTCATGCCGCTGGAAGCCGAGCCTGGAAGCCCGCTGCGCGCAGGGCGGTTTGGCTGGAAGGCGCAGGTGGCGACCGTGCTGACCTTCAGTGCCGATGCGTCGCGCAATGAGATGGGACTCACGAATCGCCTCGCACCGGTCGAGAACGCTCCGAATGGTGATGTCGCGCGACTCGTCGTCTGCGACACAGTGGCGGATCCTGAGGACACTGCCGACGCCGAGGGGTTCCACTTTATTGATCGCGTCACCGACTTCCAGCGGTTCCTCGCTCCCCCGCCGCAGACGCCGCGCTCGGGAATGGCCGGCGAAGCGATCTTCAACCAGATTGGCTGCACGAAGTGCCATGTTGCCGAGTACACGACCTCGACCGATGCGTCCCTTGAGGACGCCATTCGAGGCAAGACGATCCGCCCCTACTGCGACTTCCTTCTGCACGACATGGGACTCCTCGCCGACGGCATCAGTGATGGCGACGCCACTGAAGCGGAGATGCGCACACCGACCCTTTGGGGTGTGCGCCGACGAGATCCAATGCTGCACAACGGCATCGCCGGCGGCGGGACGTTCGCGACCCGCGTCACCACCGCGATCGCGGCCCATGGACCCTTCGGCGAAGCCGCGTCAAGCGCGGCGGCCTTCGCGGCGCTCTCTGGAGACAACAAGGCGAAGCTCGTTGCGTTCCTCGACTCGCTCGGCCGCGCCGAGTTCGACTTCGATGGCAACGACCTCATCAACCTCGTGGACTTCACCGCGATGATGGCGTGCGTCGCACAAGCGACGACCAACCCAGACGACGCGTGTGCGATCGGCGACATCGACCAGAACGGTGTCATCAATGTCGTTGACATTGATGGATTCGTCGCGGCCTACGACGCCGACCACTCCGACTGCAACAAGAACGGTGTCGCCGATCTGAAGGACATTGCAATGGGCACGAGCACCGACACCGACGGTGACGCCATCCCTGACGAATGCGCTGCCTGCATTGCCGATCTCGACAACAGCGGCATGGTCGATGCGCTCGACCTCACACCGCTCGTGTCCAACTGGGGCCTCGCCGGATCTTCAGATCTCGACGGCAACGGCACCACAGACTCCATCGACCTCGCGATCGTCCTCGCGGCGTGGGGCAACTGCCCCTGATCACCACGGAACCGGTCTTCACCCCAACCACGAACTGACTCGATACCCATGCGAACCACCACGACGGCCGTCCTAGCCACCCTGCCATTGATCGTTGCGACACCCGCGATGGCGCAATGGGTCACCTACGCCAACCAAACCTCGACGCGCCTTGTGGCGGCATCGAACCTCACGGGCCAGGACAACATCGAAAAGGACTTTGCGTACGCCGACTTTGACCACGATGGCGACACCGACCTCGTCGTCATGCGCAAGTTCCCCGGGTCGATCCAGTCGACCTGCACGGGCTGCGGGTTCTTCCGCGACCTCATCCTCATGAACGAGAATGGCGTCCTGACCGACCGCACTGTTCTGTATGGCACCGCCACCGACGCGGCGGGTTCACAGGGCATGCTGGATGAGTCCAATGATCGCGATGTTGAGGCGTTCGATGTCAACAACGATGGCTGGGTGGACTTGATCACGGCAACGACGATGTCCGACACGGTGAACACCATGCTCGGTCAGCCGCGCGTGTACCGCAACCTCGGCAACAACGCCTCGGGGCAGTGGCAGGGATTCAGGTTTGAGGATGCGCGCATCCCGCAACTCTTCGCCAAGAACGGCACGGCCGCGAATCCACGGTTCTGCGACCTTGCGGTCGCCGACTTCAACGGCGACGGGTATGTGGACCTCTACTTCGTCGACTACGACACGCCCGAGACCAGCGGCACGATCTGCATCGACATGAACAACGATGGAGACACCGCCGACGCGGGCGAGTGCCAGCAGTCGCCAAGCGAGACCGCGACCAACGACTACGACAACAAACTCCTCTACAACTGGGGCACTTCCGGCGGTGGCGGCCCGGGCTACTTCTATGACACGACGACGACGAAGATGACAGCCGCGCAGTTGTCGTGCGCCTTCGGCAATATGTGCATGGCCGGCGATTTCAATTCTGACTCGCTGCAGGATGTCATCCGCGTCTGCACGCTCACCACGGGTCAGGATGTCGCGGTGATTTCCAACAAGACCGGCGCCGGTGGCCCCGGTCAGACTTGGACGCTCAAGTCGGTGTACACGGGGCTTGCTCCCTATGGGATGAATGTCGCGGATCTCAATAGCGACGGCAAGCTCGACTTCATCATCGCTGACGATGGGCAGGACCGGTATTGCCTCAACACGGGGAATGCAGCCGACGGTCAGCCCAATTTCTCGCTCAATGTGATGACCGGGACGCCAAGCGAGTTCGGCAACACGATTTCGGTCGGCGACCTCAATAAGGACGGCAGGACCGATGTGATCATCACCGACATTGACGCTGACCTCGGTCCCTTCTGCCCGAGTTCAGGACGCCGGACGAAGATCTTCAAGAACACCGGCACCTCCGGCGACCTCCTTGCTGAAGACACCACGATCCTTCCGACTGCGGACCTCTCCAACCTCTTCGATGTCGCGGTGTTCGACATCAACGGCGACACATGGCTCGACATGGTCACTGGCGGATGCGCGGGACTCAAGGTCTGGATCAACCAGCCTCCGATCGCGCTGTCCTTCGCGTTCCCCTCGGGGCAGCCCTCCACGATCATGGCGGGGGCGACGACCGATGTGCCAGTCACGATCTCGGCCCTGATCGGGACGATTCAGGCCGGCTCGGAAACGCTCCACCACCGCGTCAACGCGGGCAGTTGGTCGACGACGCCGCTCATCTCAGGCGGTGCCGCGGGCTCGTACATCGCAAGGCTTCCGGCCACCAATTGCGGTCAAGCGCTCAGTTACTATGTGTCGGCGCGGTCGACGACCACCGGCAACCCGTCGGTCACTTCCCCCGCAAGTGCGCCGACTGGCTTCTACTCAGCCGACACGATCACCGGGACGACGACACTTGCAAGCGATGACTTTGAGGCCAGTGCGGGCGGCTGGACCGCCTCGGCCGATGCGGCCTTGACAGCCGGCGCATGGCAGCGCGGCGATCCGATCGGCTCGAGTGTCGCGGGAGCCCCCGCCGAACCCACGGACGACCACACAGCGGCTCCTGGCGTCAAGTGCTTCGTGACGCAACTGAGCACAACCGGTCAGGCCGCGAGCGCTCACGATGTCGACGGCGGCGTCGCCTACCTCCTTTCACCGCTCTACACCACCGCTGGCAGCGACGTCACCGTGTCCTACTGGCGCTGGTACTACTGCTCTTCGACGACCCAGTTGGACCCCTTCGAAACATGGATCTCGGTCAACGGCACCCAGTGGGTCTATGTCGAGCGCGCCACCGCGAACCTCACCGCGTGGCAACAGCGTTCGTTCCGCGTCGGCGACTATGCCACACCTGGCACGACGCTGCAGATTCGATTCAGCATTGCCGATACGGGCACCGCAAGCACGCTTGAGGCGGGGATCGACGATGTCGTCGTCCTCAAGGACGAGTGTGCCGCGGCGCCACCATGCCCACCCGACATCAACAACGATGGCGTTGTCGGCGGTCCTGACCTCACCATGATCCTCTCCGGATGGGGAAGCGCCGGCGCAGGCGACATCAACGGCGATGGCACAACCGATGGCCTTGACCTTGGCAGTGTGCTCGGCGCGTGGGGGAACTGCCCGTAACTGGACGGTCTACCGCGACTGAACGATGTCGATGACGCGATCGATCACTATCGGTGGGGCGATCGACTCGCGAGAGCCGTCGGGCCACACCACCGTGACCTGATCGACTGTGGTGGACGCACCGAGTCCGACGCGCGCGATGCGCTCGCACTGCGAGAGGTAGCTCCGGGTCGGTGAGACGAGCCGCCTCTGGATTCTCCCACCGGCCTCTACTTCGATGCGAGCCCCGATCGCCGAAGTGTTCGGAGGGCGTCCCCTGAGCAGGAATCCGACCCAGTGTCCGTTGCGCACACCATTGCGCAGCAGCGCAACCGGGCCGCCCGCCTGCGTCATCACGAGGTCGATGTCGCCGTCGAGGTCAAAGTCCGCGCTAGCCAGAGCGCGCCCAATCCGGGGCACCGCCATGTCGCCGATGGCATCGCCGGTGAGCTCGATGAGGCACGGCGGCCCGCCTTGCGTGTTCGCGAACACCTGCCCGCGCTGGGCATGCGTCTGCGAGGGGTGCACACGGCCGATCTCGTCCTCGATGTGTCCGTTGGCCTGAGCGAGGTCGAGGTCGCCATCACTGTCGAAGTCCTCAAGGACGAGCCCAAAGGTGAGGACCGACCGCGTCGGTGCCGCGAGACCCTCAACGATGGCATCATCAGTGAAGACGAAGGACTTGCCCCGCGACACATAGAGCGCATCGGGCTCGTTGGCGAAGTTGCCGATGGCGATGGCGAGGTCGTCGACGCGCGCGTCGCTCGCTGTCCGGAGGTAGCCAGCATCGATCCCCATCGCGCCGCGCGCGGCTCCATTGCGGTCGTAGGCGAGCCCGGAGGCGGCACCGCGCTCCTCGAACTGCCCGTGGCCGTCGTTCACGAAGAGCGCGTTCGCCACGGTGTCGTTGGCGACCACGACATCGAAGTCGCCATCGCCATCGGGATCGACGAAGACGAGCCCGAGCGCCTTGCCGATTGGCTTCCCGAGCGAGGACACTCGCCTGAACCCGGCTTCTGAAGTTCGGTCCTCGAACGAGCCGTCGCCCCGATTGCGAAAGTACAGCAGGTCGTCTCCCTCGAAACCGTTCGGCGGACCGTACGCGCGGCCGACTCCGGCGAGCTTGAAGTCCACTTGGCGATCGATCTCGGGAGACCACCGGACATAGTTGGCCACAAGGAGGTCGAGGTCGCCGTCGCGGTCGGCATCAAGGAAGCCGCACGAAGTCCCCCACCGAGCGTGAGCGCCCTTGGGGTCGACCCCGGCGGTCTGCGTCGCGTCGATGAACCGCACGGGACCACCCGCCACTGTCGCATTTTGGAAGAGGCGATTGGCGCCAACGCCAGACACGAACAGATCATCGCGTGCATCTCCGTCGATGTCGCCGACGGCGACTCCCATCGCATAGATGCCCGTGTCAAGTCCACACGGCGGTGCCTCCTCGAATCGCATCGAGCTGGCCGCGCCTGGCTCAGTCCGGTTGAGGAACAGTCGCACGCTGGAAACGCCCGGTGTTGGCGCGGATTCGAAGGCGGCACCCGTCCATGCCGTACCGGTGGCAAGGACGAGGTCGGGGCGACCGTCGCTGTCTGCATCGATCACTCCCACGCCCCCGACGAGCGTCTCGGGCAACAGTTTCTCACCCGAGGCACCATTGATAGTGATCGCGACGAGTCCGCTTTCGGTCGCGACATCCTTGAAGGGAATCGCGCGCTGCTCGCTGGCAACCCGAACTCGCTGAGGTTCGGCATCGAGGGGGCCGGTTCCTGCGGGCGTGGGTGGTCCTTCGTGCCTCGCGCTCTTGAGGAACCAGTACGAGATGCCGGCGACGAACACAAGCACACCGATCGCGGCAAGCGATCGCCGGATCGCCGCATTGATGGTGGCCTCGCCCTCAGCGGTCATGGCTTCGCCTGCTTCGCGAACTCGTCGACGCTGCGCCGAGGTGCTCCCCGTCGCTGGAGGTCGTAGATCACGATCGCTTCAGCGGCGCGATTGGCCGCGGGATCTCGAATGCGAGCGAGATTCACCGCTCGATCGCGCGCGTTGTCATCGGGCTTGTACTTCGCATGTCGCTCGAGGGCCTCACTGGCGGCCGCGTCGAGGCCAAGCGCGGTGCACGACTGCGCCAAGAGGTACCACGCGGCGACACTCTCGGGGTCCATTGAGAGCGCGCGTTGGGCGAGGTCGCGCGCGCGTGTGGCCAGCGCGTGGGCATCGGCGCCGGCACTCGCACGGGCTCGCTCGAGGAGCACCGTGCCCAGTTCGACGAGCACACGATCGTCCTTGCCGAAGTCGAATCCCCGCTCCTGAGCCAATGGAAAGTTGGACTCGACGAGTGCTTCAAGGTCCGTCTGGGCCTCCTCCAGCGCTCCCTGTTGGCGGTTGACGAGCGCACCGAACCACCGGAGGCTCCACGGGTCCGCTGGAGGCGTGGCCGCCGCGGCTTCCCGCAAACGAGCGCCCGCGTCGTCGAGCCTGCCATCACGAAGCGCCGCGCGAGCCCTCGCGAGTGTGCCAGCCACCTTGCCGAGCTTCTCGACTTCGCCGAACGCGTGTTCGGCCTGCCTAAGGTCGCCCTTGAATCCCATGCGCTCCCCCTGACGGAAGAGGCCAATGCCGTAGTCGTACCAGCGCATCCACGGATCGGCGGTGGGCGGGAACGAACCCTCGGACGGGTGTGGCGCCGGGTCGACGCCGCTGTCGCTCGCCACGCGGAACACCGCCACATCGGTGGCGAGTGACATCGTTGGAAGATCGTTGATGCGCTCGGGGCCCATGGCCTCGGCCCAGATCACCGCGTCGAACTTGCGGTAGCGAAGTGTCACCGACACCGTGAGCTCGTTGGAGGAGTCCTCTGGAACTTCGAACGCAAAGTGCGTGACATCCGCCGAGCCCGGCGGGACCTGATTGTTGTAGAGCGTGACAAAGATGTCTTGCGGGTTACGCCGTTCGATGCGATGGCCCTCGCGATCAATGACATACGCATTCAGAAACTTGCTCCACGGGTCGATCGCGGCGCGGTCATTCGCCCCGCCACTCCTCCCGACGACAAGGCCGCCGGAAGTGATCGTGACATCAAGCCAGACCTCGTTGCTGTCGGCCGTTCCCTGCGTGAACTCATGGCCGACAGAAGCATTTCGCACCACGACTTCAAAGAGATAGCGATGGCCGCGCCTGAGTGCCGGCATGGTCGGCCGCAGCGGCGCGTGCAGTTTCCCATCGATCTCGCCACCTTCGCGCACACCAAAAACATCCACTCGCATCGTGCCCGCGCAGAAGGCCGCGCACGCCGCAAGTGCGTTCTCCGCGTCGGCGAGTCCGGCGAGTCCAGGCACGGCGGTGTTGGCCGTGGCGAACCGGTGGTCCATGAGAGCGAGTTCGCCGCCGGCGGTGACTGGTCTCGCGGCAGGATCGTCGCTCGGGAGCGGCCGCATGTGGCAATCGCTGCAGCGGTCGTTCGCCGATGGCGGGTAGTACCAGCTCTGCGGCGAGACGCCCGACACGCCGCTCAATCGGAACGAGTCGTAGTGGTTCTGCCCACGCAGCCAGCGATAGTCGTTGAGAGCTTCGGGAAGGAACACCTTGTGGCATGCGCCGCAGAACTCGCTTGTTCGGTGCACTTCGGGCTTCAGGAAGGTGCGCTTGTGGAGACCCGGCCTCGCGCGGATCAATTGGTGGTTGATCCACTTGCCCAGTGGGCTCTCAGATCCAGCGAACGGATACTCCGCGCCTTGCGCGATCACAAAGTCGGCATTGCCACGGGGCGAGTTGATCTTTGTGATGAGGTGGCATGAGTTGCAAGTGAGGCTCGCGGCACCCATCGCATCGTGCGCGGCGTCGTAGGCGGGGTTGTCCCACTTGGGATCCTCAAACGCGCCCGAGAAGAATGGCACAGGGTCGTGGCATCCCGCGCAAAAGCGCGAGTCCTTCACCGTTCCTTCGCGCGCGAAGGCCCTTTCTCGCGTCTCGCGCACGCTCATGGCATAGATCGGATTGTTGAAGGAACTCGCGGCGTGCACCGAGGCCGCCCAGGTGTCATGCGCGTCCGGGTGGCACACGCGACACTCGTCGTTCTGCATGAGACTCGAGGCGGGAATGAAGTTCCCGGTGTCCGTGCGCGCGAGCGATGGCTCGAAGTAGGACTCCCCCGCTTGCGGCTCCACTTCACCGGTCTTTCCCGAGAGGGCCGAGTGCAGGAACACGCCAGCGCCGCCGCACGCGAGCGCGAGCAGAAGAAGCGCGCCTCCCATCCGCCATCGAATGCGCGGTCCCGCAAGGCGGTGCAGCACATAGGCCCAGATGAGCGCGAGCGGCGCCAGCACATGCAGCCACCACGAAGCTCCTCGCGAGAACAGGCCGCGCGTCTCGATGGCGTACTCGCCGACCTGCGCGCGCAGGAGGAGGAGTCCCGTCAAGACGGTGATCACTCCCGCGGCGAGCGCCACGAAGCCCAGTCGCTGCGCGGGGCGGTTGGGACGCTGAAGCGCGCGCCGTGCGTGGGCCACCGCGACCCAGATGAACGGGACCGCGATGGCGAGCCCAACGACCACATGCGCCAACAGCATCCAGACCGAGAAGACTGTCTGTCGGTCCTCACCAGTGAAGTCGCCCGCGAGCGTGACCGTCAGGAGGTACCCCGAGTTCACCAAGAGGAACAGAAACGCGACCATGAGCCCGCGCACGAGCAGTCTCAGTGTCGGCGTCAGGACCGGGCGTGGAGGCAGTGCCGATGCCGAACTCACGCGCGCGATCCTAGAGGTTCGCTAGCGACCACCCTCACGCCGATGGTTGAATCGTGCGTCGATTTCGGTCGCGTCTTTTGCAGGTGCCGATGGCAGCGGCTCGACGGTTTCGCCATTCTGAGTGAGCGCGTCCATGTCCTTGCAGTACCCATGGAGTTCGAGGACAAACCGGCGGGTCCAACCCCGGGGCAGCGCCGGAAGCGTGTCAGCAAACTCGATCTCCACCCCTTCGCCCGCCCCGAAGACCGCCCTCGCGCCATCTTCGGCCGTCAGAAGACTCACGCACTCGATGTCAAGAACGGTGTACTCCCCGCGCTGCATGCGACAGTCCCACAGCGGCGCACGCGACTCGTAGTCATAGTGCGGACGCCGCTGCGCGAGCGTGCTCCGTTTGGCGAACCCGCAGGCCACGACCCGAGCGCTCACGGCGCCAAGACGCGTGAGCACGGCTTCTGGGCACGGCTGCGCGAACGCGACCCGCACCCGGTCGGCGTACAGTTCGTGATTGGTGGTCATCCGCAGCTTCTGACAGCCCGCGGGGATCAACTCTGGCGAGAGCGGAAACGCCGCTTCGCGCGGCATGCCTGCGGGGTATCCGTCCTCGCGCGCGAGCGTCTGCCACGCGCCGGTGTGCGGGTCGAGCGCCTCAATCGTCGGCGGCGAGAGCGCCTCGCGCGCCTGCCACATCGCGAAGTTCGTCTGGCAATATGGGTATTCGATCCACCCGTCCATGAGAAGCGTCGGCGTCCCTGTGGAACTGTCAAGCGGCAGGGCGAAGTCCAACGGCATTGTGAAGGGTTTGACCGTCTTGCCGATGAACCTTGGATCGATGGTGCCGGGATCGAAAGCGACAGCGTCGAGGGTGTGGAGCGCCGGATCCTGCGCGACCAACCACTCGCGGAAGTAGATCGCGGCGCCGGTGGGTTGCGGGTCTGAGATCCCCATGCGCTCGTCGACGCTCATCGACCAACCCGGAGGAAGGTCGTGCACTTCAAGCGTTGCCGCATCGAGCGCTGTGAACTCCTCCATCGGCTCCGCGAGCACGATGTCAAAGGACCCTTCACGCGCGACGAGCGCCGACTCGGGAAGCAGGACCCGCTCGAACGATCTCGGGGGCGCGTAGACACCGCTGAGGACGCCCGCGCCGTCTTGCGACACCGACGCGAGATAGCCGAGCCCAGCGACCCCGAGACAGTCTGTGACGAATCCCATGCGAGTGCCATCCCACGCGAAGATCACCGGGCAGCTCGAGATCTGCCGCTGGGTTTCGACCACCGTCCTTGCGCCGGGCTTGATGTCGCGCTCTGTTTGCAGGACGCCATCTGGCCACTCGATCGACAGGAAGTCCGCGCTCGGTGCCGCAGTGTTGGGCGCGGCACCCAACCCGATGACGCATGGATCCGTCGACTGTCCGAGAAAGGAGTCCCACGGCAGCGCCGCGAAGGGCACCCACGACGACCCCACGCGAGCCACACCAGTTGTCCCGATGCCGCTGGCGTTCGAACGCATCTGCTGCGACGGATCGACGCGGCCACGAAAGCTGATCGTCGCCACCGGTGCGCGCGTGGCCGTCGGAAACGCCGCCCTGAGATCGCCCGCCACGAGGATGACCCCGGTGCCGTTGACGATGGTCGCCTGACCCGGTTCGTACTCATTCGCGGCGGATCCGTTGAGCGAACCCATCGGCTCGGCATCCTCGCCGAAGAGCCGGATTTCTGGCAGTTCGCTCCCGAAACCCGAGAAGATCGAGTCTCGAAACATGCCTCCCACCATGATGAGCGGCTTGCCCTCGCCGGTCACATCCGCCGCGGCGAGCGCGACGATGTGACCGATTCTCCGGCGGCCAATCTCTCTTGGTGCCGCGCGGCCGAACTGCCAGACGACGAGGTCGTGCGTCGGCGACATCCCGCCTCCGGAGCGTTCGGCAGCCGCGATGAGCGGTGCGCCATCGCTCGCGCGCGCGAACGAAACGGCCGCCGCGATTCCGTGCATCTCAAAGGCCGCGTAGATCGGGTCACGCCTCCACGCCCAGAGCCGATCATTGATCACCACAGCGCAGCGGGAATCCACGCCGTCGCGGCTGATGGCGACGAGATCGAGATCGCCATCAAGGTCGAGGTCGCGCACAACGACCTGCGTCGTCGGGGACCCTTCGTCGGTCAGAATGTCGCGCCGCTCCCAGGTCCCATCGAGCCGGTTGTAGAGAATGGCGACTGTGTTCGGGAGAGCGCCCGTGCGCTCTCCCGCCACCGCGAGGTCAAGGTCGCCGTCGTGATCGAGGTCCGCGATGACGAGCGCTTTGTCTCGGGCCCGCGCCGCGTCACCGAATGTTCGTTCCGTCCACGATCCTGCTTCGTCCTGATGAAACCACACGGCCCGGTGGGCGTCGGAGCTCTGAAGATGCTCCGTCAAGACGAGATCATCGCGACCGTCGTTGTCGAGATCGCCGATCTTCACGCTGTCGACGAGGCCTTCCCGGAGGATCGTCCTCGAAGGATCGACACGCCACGATCGTTGTGACTCGCCGATGAGCGCAACGATGGCGACGGGTCCAGACTGTGGCCGACCGAGCCAGAGGAAGTCCGTGAGGCCGTCTTGGTTCAAGTCGGGCGCCCCCAGCATCTGCGTTGGCACCAGTCCTTGGGGCCAGTTCGCCACGGTCATCGACCCCCACGGTGCGAGGATGGGGCCGTCACCGCGAGCGACTTCCGCCACCGGCATGATGGGCAGTACGACCTCGGCCAGCGCGCCCATCCGCGTGTACTTGAACTGCGCCAGATGCGATCGGGGATTGTCGGCCTGCGCCTCGAACTCTTTGAGCCACTTCGCCGCGGCCTCGGCGTGACCCTCGCGCACCTCGCAGCGCTCAAGTCCCACGAGCGCGCTGCGGAGATACGGGTCAAGCGCGATCGACTTCGCGTATCCCGCACGCGCCGCGGCGAGGTCGCCCTTGGCCTCAAGGCACTGCGCCCTGTAATAGTGCAGGTGCGCATCGGTGCCGTGCGTCGCTGCGATGCCATCGAGCAGTGCAAGCGCCCTCTCGTGCCGACCCGCGAAGAGATCGGCCATCGCCGTGCAGTAGGTGGCGCGGCCACCCACCACCGGATCGTCACGCAAGGGTGCGAAGAGAATGAGCGCCTCATCCTGTGCGCCCTCGCGCGTCGAGTTGAGTCGCGCGATCGCGTGGTCGAGCTTCGCGATCGCACTCGATTGATCGGCTTCGATCGCGCGCGTGAACGCCTCTTCGGCCCTGTCGAAATCGAACTCTCCCATCGCTGCCGCGCCCTCATTCAGCGCCGCGAGGCAGTCAGGTGCCAGTGGCGCCTCGTCCGGCGACACTTCCGAGCACGAAGCGACCAGCACCGCGACCAACGGGATCGACCGCAGCGCCTGCGGGATCCTCACGGGCGAGCCTGCGCGTCACGAATGCGCTGATTGCACGACTCGACTGTGATCTCGCCGCGTGCGCGCGCGAGGTGCGGGACCGAGAGGTATGTGTACGCCTCAGACCTCAGATGCGAGCGCATGTCGTGGCCCCGACGGCGCGCGCGCGCATCGCGAAGCGCGTCAATGTCGATGGGTCCAACGACGATTTTCTCGCCCGGACCCGGATCGGCCTGCGCGAGGACTCGTCCGTCAAAGTCGACAATCATCGATCCGCCGGGCCAGGAGAACGGCGGGTAGTCCTGAAAACTCGCGCCTTGATTGGCGGCGACGACAAACGCCGTGTTCTCCGCGGCGCGGGCGCGGTTGAACAGCGTCCACCAGTCCATCGGCGGCGTGGCTCCCCACGGATCCATGTACGCGCTCACGCGGATTGCGACCTCGCAGCCATTGAACGCCAACTGCCGGATCGCCTCCGGGAAGAGCCAGTCGTAGCAGATCGCGCAGCCGAGGTTCCCGATCTCTGTGCGCGCAACGGGAAACATCTCGGCCGGATCGATGCCAACATCATGCGGAGACGCGTGCACTTCCCAAGGGATCCACGGATTGACCTTGCGATATCGGCTCAAGATGCCGTCGGGGCCAATCAAGAGCGTTGTGTTGAAGAGCACATCGGGATGCTCGGCGTCGGACTCGATGAAAGTGCCCGTCTGGATGAACACGCCGAGCTTGCGGCACAGCGCGCTGTACACATCGGTGTGCTCATTGGGCAGTTTCACCGCGAGGTGCTTCCGGAGCTCGGGAACAGTCGTGTACACGGGCGCCGCGTGCGCGAACTCCGGGAACGCGAAGAGACGGACATCGAAGAACGGCTCGTAGCCGGCCACGGTCGCTTCCACCATCTGGCACATTCGTGCGACCCTCGCGGCGATCGCCGAGCGGTCCTTGGGGCACTCGAACGCGGTCTGAATCGCGGCAGCGTGGTAGCGCATAGCGGACTAGTGCGGGATCTCTTTCACCGCGTTGCGATTCCACGCCGGAACTCGTACGACGATGGGGCCCTTGCCCTTGATCTCACACTGACACGCCAGACGGCTGTTGCGTTGGATGCCGGGGGCTTCCTCGACGCGGTCCTCCTCGGCCTCGCTGGATTCGGCCACTTCATCCATGCCATCCTCGACATAGATGTGGCAAGTCGAACACGCGCAAACACCGCCGCAAGCGTGCTCGATATTGATGCCGTGGTCGATGGCCAGTTCGAGGAGCGACTCGCCCTCGCCGCCGAGCAGGTCCCATTCTTCGCGAGGCGATCCCGTGAGCCCCATGGGATCTTCAAGCACGAACTTCACCGGGACGATCGGTGGACCGTGCTCATGATCGTCGCGCTTCAAGTGCATGGAAGAAGTGTAGGGACTTCCGAATAGGATGCAGGATTCGATGGTGAAACGAGCATCCGATGTCCCACACGAGGCCGCCCATGAACGGCCCGACCCATTGTCGCTGACGAGCGTGCAGTTCATCGAGGCGTGCCGCACGAACGGGATGCCGCGGGCTGAAGCACTCGAGGCCTACCGCGCCTGCCACCGGCGCGGCACATGGTCGCCCAAACTCGCGCCGCCGGCAGTGTGCCCCCGCTCGTTGCATGTCGATGAGCGCACGGTGAAGTTCCTCATGGGAGTAGGCGCCGACGAACGCGCCGGAGGCGAACTTGAAACCGAGAGTGTGATCATCCCTATGCCGCACCGCGGTGGTCGGTTCAGCCGCACACTCTGCGTGTCCAGCCAGGTCGGCTGCGCCATGGGCTGCACCTTCTGTGAGACTGGGCAGATGGGTCTGCTTCGCTCCCTGAGTGTCCGTGAGATTGTGCAGCAACTCCACGCGGCGAGGTTCCTCGTTGAGCATCCGTTTGCGGACGAGACGCGGCCCGAGTTCGGCGCCTTCGACATTGCCAATGTGGTCTTCATGGGGATGGGCGAACCCATGGACAACCTCGATGCCGTCCTTCAGGCCGTGCGAGTCATGTGCGATGGCAACGGCCCGTCCATCGGATGTTCGCGGGTCACCATTTCGACGGTGGGCCGGATCGACGGCATCCGTCGCCTCGGCGAGTTCATCCAGCAGCATGGGTTTCGCCGCGTCGGCCTCGCGGTCAGCCTCAACGCCCCCAACGACGAGATTCGCTCGCGCATCATGCCGATCAATCGCAGCGAGCCGATGGCGGAGTTGCTCTCGGCGATGCGAGACTTCCCCAAGCGACCAACGAGCGCGCTGTGCGCCGAGTATGTGCTCATTCCCGGCGTCAACGACGCGATGGAGCACGCCGACGAAGTCTGCGCCGCGCTGAAGGGCATCCGCTGCTCGCTCAATGTGATCCCCTACAACCCGCGACGCGACAGCCCGTGGCCGGCACCCGAAGAAGCCACCGTCGATGCGTTCGTGGCGCGTGCCGTCGCCAACGGCCAGTTCACGAAGCGCCGCCGTACCAAGGGCAGAACCGCGATGGCCGCATGCGGGCAGCTGGGCAATGCGCAAGTCCGCGCGCGAAAGTTCGTGGGCGTGTCGTCGCCGGTGTCGCGCTCAGGCCTATAAGACCCTCCTCCCGATGATGTGCACGGTGGGGTGGTCACTTCCGAGCGCGCCCACAGCGGCAAGGGCGGCGTGAGCGTCGCCCTCGCCGAGCGCGGTGAGCCTGGCGCTACACCAGGAGCGTGGCCGGATTCTCGATGTGCTGTTTGAGCGACTTCAAGTACTCGGCCGCCATCGCCCCGTCGATCACGCGATGATCCAAGCTCAGCGTGGCCGCCATCTCGTGTCCGACCACCAACTGGTGGTTGCGCACAACCGGCTGTTCGACCGCCGCGCCGCACGCCAGGATCGCGCTGTTGGGCGGATTAATGATCGCCGTGAAGTTGTCGACGCCGAACATGCCGAGATTGCTCACCGTGAATGTCGCACCGCCCATCTCTTCGGGGCCGAGTCCGCGACCGCGCGCCTTCTCGGCAAGGGCCCTCGTCGTCGCGGCGATCTCACGAAGACCCTTCAGCTCGGCATGGTGAACAACACCGACCACGAGTCCACCGCCGCGCTCGGCCGGCAACGAGATGGCGACGCCGATGTTGACATCGCCATGCAACATCACGCGGTCGCCGGCGAACGACGCATTGAAAAAAGGATGCGCGCGCATGGCAATAGCGCAGGCACGGATCACAAAGTCGTTGACGCTCAGTTTGACGCCCTGTGGCTCGAGTTGCTCGTTCAGCATGGCGCGCAACTCCAAGAGCGGATCCATGTTGAACTTCATCGAAACTTGGTAGTGCGGGATCGTCGACTTGCTCTCCACGAGCCTTCGCGCGATCGACTGCCGCATCCCCGAAAGCGCGACTTCACGAGAACCCTCGCCGATCGCCATCACCGCCAGCGGGAGCGTGGCGCTCGGCGTGCGCGGCGCGAGAGCGCTGCCGGGAGCCAGCGGCGCAATGCCGCCCGTCTTCATTCGCTCAGCCGCCGCGAGGACATCATTGCGCACGACGCGTCCACCCGGACCACTCCCGCGGATGAGCGCGATGGGTACGCCCATTTCGTCAGCCATCCGGCGCGCCAAGGGAGAAATCCGAAGCCGCGGCGAGTCGCCATCGTTGGCCACGCTCGGCGGGCTGCTCACCGCTGGTACAGCGCGCGGCTCTCCCGCAGTCGAGGTGATGACCTCTGGTGATGTCGTCGGCTTGGCCGGAGCGGCCGCCAAGGGCTTGTCGGCGTCACCTTCAACTGAGATGACCGCGATCGGTGTGCCGACGGGCACTTGCCGTCCCGCCTCGACCATGATCTTGCTGATGACACCATCGTCGTAGACAGGCATCTCCATCGTCGCCTTGTCCGTCTCGACATCCGCGACGACATCGCCGCTCGCCACACTATCGCCTTCCTTCACATTCCAGCGAATGATGGTTCCTGACTCCATCGTGTCGGAGAGGCGAGGCATGGTGAGTTGAACAGACATGGCGGGATCGCTGCTGGGTCAGGCTCTGTAAAGGCAGCTGCGCACAGCCTCACAGATCCGCCGCGGATTGGGAAGATACTCCTGCTCGAGATCTTGCGCGTACGGCGTGGGCACATCGGCCGAGTGCACGCGGTGCACATGGTTATCGAGGTCGTCGAAGCATTCGCGGTGCACCAGCGAGGCGACCTCGCTGCCGGGGCTTCCAAACGACCACGACTGATCGACGACGACGCACGCACCAGTCCGGCGCACGCTCCTGACGATGGCCCCCGCGTCGAGCGGGCGGATCGTGCGCATGTCGAGCACCTCGCACGAAACCCCCTCACTCGCCAAGGACTGCGCCGCTTCCAGCGCCAAGAGCACTGGCCTTCCGAATGCGACGATCGTGCAATCGGTGCCGGCTCTTGCCACACGCGCCTGCCCGAAGGGAATCAAGTACTCCGCCTCGGGCACTTCGCCCTTGTTCGAGAGCAATCGTTCGCTCTCGAGGAAGAACACCGGATCGTTGTCGCGAATCGCAGTCTTCATGAGTCCCTTGGCGTCGTGAGGGTTCGATGGGATCGCCATTTTGAGTCCCGGGACATTCGAGTACAGGCCTTCGACGCACCATGAGTGCGTGGAGCCAAGTTGGCCGCCGGCACCGTCGTTGCCCCGAAACACAATCGGACAGCCGAACTGCCCACCCGACATGTAAAGCATCTTCGGCGCGTTGTTGAGGATCGGATCGGCGGCCACGAGGCTGAACGACCACGACATGAACTCGACGATGGGTCGGAGTCCGAGCATCGCCGCACCGATGGCCATTCCCGCAAATCCCGACTCGCTGATTGGTGTGTCGATGACGCGCCGCGCCCCGAACTCATCGAGCATGCCGCGACTGACTTTGTACGCGCCGTTGTACTGCGCGACCTCTTCGCCAAGGAGCATGACGCGCGGATCGCGTCGCATCTCTTCGCTCATCGCCTCGCGAATCGCGTCGCGGAACTCGATTTCGCGCACAGCCGTCACAGGAGGTCTCCCTCAGGATCGACCGCCGTGAAATCGGCGACGGTTTCGCTGCCCCCAAGCATCTCGGGCTGGCTCGACCCTGTGTAGGGCCCCCACCGCTCGATGAAGACATCGCGATAAAGCTCAGCGCTCGGCGTCACCGGGGACCGTTCCGCCCACGCGACGGCGTCTCTGACCTGCGCGCGAACCTCACGCTGCATCGCCTTGAAGTCGTCATCGTTCACTCCATGCGCCTCGAGGCTCGACTTCAGTCGGCCAATCGGGTCTTCCTTTTCGAATCGCTCTTCTTCCTCGCGCGTGCGGTACTTGCGCGGGTCGCTCATGGAGTGCCCCTTGAATCGATAGGTGCGCATGTCAACGAACGCTGGGCGGCACGAGGCGCGGACCGAATCCGCGATCTGCTTCATGGCGCCATAGACCCCGATGACATCCATGCCGTCGATGACCGCCGACTCGATGCCGTACGCGAGCGCCTTCGCGGAAATGTCGTGGCCCATCGTCGTGCCGCGGGAGATCGCGGTGCCCATCGAATAGCCGTTGTTCTCGCAGATGACGATGACAGGCAAGTCGAAGAGCCCGGCGAGATTCATGGCCTCATGAAAGGCCCCCTGATTGAGCGCGCCGTCGCCGAGAAAGGCAAGGGTCACGCGGGAAGACTTTCCGCCGTTGATCACTTCGTCCTCGTACTTGGTCCCGAAGGCGAGACCGACGCCCAGCGGGATCTGTGCGCCAACAATCCCGTGGCCGCCGAAGAGGTTGTTCGCGCGGTCGAACATGTGCATCGAGCCACCCTTGCCCTTGGCGCACCCGCCGACCCTGCCAAACATCTCCGCCATGCAGTGCCTTGGGTCCATCCCCCGGGCAAGCGCATGCCCATGATCGCGGTACGCGGTCACGATGGGATCCGCCGCTCCAACCGCCGCGGTGCACCCGACGGCGACCGCCTCCTGCCCGTTATAGACATGGCAGAAACCGCCGATCTTTCGATCCTGATATGCCTGAGCGCACCGGTTTTCGAACTCCCGGATCAGAAGCATCCGGCGCAGCCAAGATCGGGCCAGTTCCGTGGCCACAGGCGGCAGCTCGCTCCCGGTTGCTGTTGTGGGAGCGTTGTGGGTCGAAGTCATGGCAGGACGGTCCAGAGCCCCCTAGTTATAGAGGTTTCCGGGCCAGCGAGCAACGACCCGTTGCCTCCTCTACTGCGGGCGCGTCTTTTCCTTGGCCGCGTCGACATCGACCGCGAGGTGCGACCGCTCGGCTTCGCCAGCAACCCGCCCCTGCAAGAGGAGGAGCGCCATCTCAAGTTGGGGGTCGATTCGCTTCTCAATGAGGTCGCGGACATCCGGACGCATGTCAACCGTCGCCAATCCGCCCTGCGCTTCGTCGAGTTGGTCGAGCGCGAGGCGCGTCTCGGCACTCTTTTCCATTTGCGGCGGCGTCATCTTGAGCGTGAGGTCGGGGTTCACCCCCCAATCATCGCTCGCCGCGCGGCGGTGCACGAGCCGACCGCGCTCCTGACCAGGAAGCGGCGGCAAAACATAGTATTGGGTGGTCACCTTCACGGCCGCTTCGCTCGCGGCATCTTGGATCGGTTGGACCGTCTGCACGGACCCCTTCCCGAAGCTTCGATCGCCAAGCACAACGCCCGCGCCGTGCGCTTGCAGCGAACCCGAAAGAATCTCGCTCGCGCTGGCGCTCTGACCGTTCACGAGGACAACGAGCGGCAAGCCCGCGAGGCTTGCGCGCACGCGCTCGGCGGCGAACGATCCCATGGTGTTGCCATCGCGATCCTGAACGCTGACGAGTTGCCCCTCTTCGACGAACAGGTTCGCAAAGGAGACCGCGCTCTTCAAGAGACCGCCCGGATTCCCCCGGATATCGAGTACGAGTCCGTTGAGCGCGTGCTCGCGCTTCATCTGCCGAATGGCATCCATGAAATCGCTGAACGAATCCTCGTTGAATGATGTGAGCCGGACATAGCCGATCCCGGCCTCGGGATCGAGCCACCAATCCCACTGTGGACGACCCTTTGTGTCGAACCCGCGCTTCCACCACCCGTTCACCGAACGCATCTTGATCGACTCGCGCTTGAGTGTGAAGTCGAGTGGCTTCTCGACGCCGTCACGCTTGACAGTCAACTTGACCGGCTTGCCCACGGGACCGGTGATGTTGTCGACCGCACGATTGAGCGTCCATCCCACGGTGGACTGATCATCGACCGCGATGCACTTGTCGCTCGGACGGATCCCAGCGCGCGAGGCGGGTGAACCCTCGAGCGGATTCACGATGATCAACTCACGCTTGTCGTTATGCCGAATGAGAATGCCCACGCCGACGAAGTTCCCTTCGATCGACTGTTTGAATCGACGCAAGTTGTCAGGCCAAATGATCTCCGAGTAGTCGTCCTCGTACTCCTTGGAGAGTTGCGTGGTCGCCCCTTCACCAAACTCCTTGAGGATGACCTCATCGGGGAGTTCCACCGTCGCTGCATTGGCGCTGAGAATGTCATTCATCACACTCCGAAATGATGCAGGACCGACCTTCTCCGAGGGAAGTTGCTCGACTTGGGCGCGCGTTCCGGCGACGACTTCTCGGAGCGCGGCCACCCGCACCGGGTCGGTCATCGCGGGAAAATTCTCGGCCAACTGTGGCGTCGCAAGCAGCGCATCAAGCGCGGCGAGCCCGCCGAGCATCAGGGGCTTCCATCCGGCCGCGGTGACATGTTCGCTGGCCGCCAACTTGAGCCCGTCGCGAACGAGCCGTGGGGTGATCCCGTCGATCCGTTCCTTCCAGTCGTTGGCGAAGAGTTCGTTGTAGGGCGGAAACTCCTCGTCGTCCTTGGGGAAGGCGCGTCCCTCGGCACGGGCGAGGCGCTCGAGCCGTTCGACCTGCGACGCTCGCATCCGGTGGAGCTCACGCGGCGCGTACTCGGCGATCAGTGTGACCTGCTTGTTGAGATCGTCGAGCGCACCATCGAGTGCCTTGAAGGTGTCCGTGTCAATCCCGTCGTGGAGCGCCTTGTGTCGGAAGAGGAGCTCTTGCCCCAAGAGGAGATCGTGCGCCGCGAGGGCCTTCTCGAGTTCCTGATCTGCCATCGCTTCGAGCGCGATCCCGTCGCTGCCTCTGAGCCACAGACGCCACTGGTCGGGCGTCATGAGGAACTTCATGTTGACCGCGTGCACCAGCGCGGCCGTGATGTCGTGCGAGGCCATGGCACCCGCGAGATCCTTCTCCCGCTTCTGAATCTGCGCGATCCGGTCCTGCTCGTCGAGCGCGCGGTGGGCGCGGTACTGCGCGACCTGAGCCATGAGCCGCTTGGCCGCATCGCTGTTGCCTTGGGGCACTTCCTTGAGCAGGACATCGACGCGCGCCACATCGTCGGCAAGCGCGGCCTGCCATAGGGCCGCGCTCCACGAAGTGGTGTCGGTTACAGGGGCCGCGGCCTGGACGGGCGCATCTGTGGCGCGCTGCAACGCGAAGGCGGCGTCGGGGGCCACGGCCCAGGAAGCCAGAAGCAGGGCGACGAACATCCACGCGCGGCGAGATCGGTTGGTCATGGGTAGAGGGAATCCTTTCGACTGGATCAACGGTTGACTTTATAGTGGGATCCCGATGGGCGAGTTCAACCACGGCGCGGTCACGGCGACCGAATTCACTCGGAGTGGTGCCGAGTGCCGCCCAGCGGGAGCTCGTCAGCCAAGAGGCCGATTGTGATCCCTAGCCCGGAGGCCCTCGAGTGCCACCATTGCGGGTACCCGCTTCGGGGCATCCAAAGTGATGTCTGCCCGGAGTGCGGAACGCCAAAACGCCGTTCCGTTTTTGCGCCACGCTGGTCCGCGACCAACCTCATCTCGCGTGAGGCCGAACTCCTGAGCGACCTCCGCGTGGCCACCCTCGGCACGCTCATCCTCTGGGGCGGCCTCACATACCTCCCGATCGTGGGGCAGGTGGGGTGGGTGGCCCTCGCAATCGTGGCGCTCTGGCGCCTCATCGTGCTCGAGAGGCTCTCGCGTCTCTCGCTCGAAGGCGACCCTCGGGTGAGCCCGGTCAAGGGGACCCTCCTTCGGGTTGCCTTTGCCGAAGCGATCGTGAGTGGCATCGGCGCCGCGCTGACATTCCTTGCGAGCCTCGTGCCTGCTGACCCGGCGACGGTCGTCGTGTTGGCCGTACTCCGAATCGTGTGGGTCAGCCTCGATGGCCTCGCGACTTTCGAGATCGCCCGATTCGCGGCGTCGATCGTGCGCCAGCACGACCCGCGCGCGCTTCCTCTCTGGTGGGCGGGCGCATGGCTGGCGACACTCGTGGCACCCGTCACCTTGAGCGTGGCGTTTGGCGCGTCCATCATCAGTGTGATCGCTGCGGGATCGATGCCTCCGTGGGTCTTGACCGGCCTCACCCTCGTCGCGCTTCTCGGATGCGCGGCAGGCGTGGCCGGTGTCATTGCCTGTCGCCGAGGCCTCGGGATCGCCGCGCAGATGCGCATCGCCGACTCCCTCTTGCGCGACGAAGCCCCGACCATGCCGCGGGCGCCGCGGCAGAGACCCGCTCCCGTGCGCGAGCCGGGGGTTCCGACCGATCTCGGCGATGTGATTCCATTCGCCGACGACGACCCGTAGTGTGATCGAAAGCGTTGCGACGCGCTGACGCACGCTGGCAGGGACGCACCGATCAGCGGACGAAGGCGTGCTCGGCAAGGTCGATGGCTCGACCAAGCGCAGCCGCCTTGTTGACCGTCTCAGCGTGCTCGCGCGCTGGGTCGCTGTCGAGGACGATGCCTGCACCGGCTTGAAGGTGGAACTCCCAGAGCCTTGGTGAACCCGCCGCGTGCGCCGTTTCAGCGGTCGGCACGACGATCGTCCGTAGTGCGATGGCCATGTCGAGGTCGCCTTCCCATCCGACAGCGCCGAGCGCGCCCGCGTACGGGCCTCGGCGCAAAGGCTCAAGTTCATCGATGATCTGGATCGCCCGGACCTTGGGTGCGCCGCTCACCGTTCCAACAGGCAGTGTGGCTCGCAGCGCATCCCACGCATCCATCTCCGGACGCAGTCGCCCTTCAATGGTCGAAGAGATGTGCATGACATGCGAGAAGCGCTCAATCTCCATGCATTTTTGCACATGAACAGAGCCGCTGTCGCAGACGCGACCGAGATCATTCCGACCAAGGTCGACGAGCATTGCGTGCTCGGCACGCTCCTTGGGATCCTCGAGGAGTTCACTGGCGAGCGACTGGTCTTCCGCGGGAGTGCGTCCGCGACGCCGAGTCCCGGCGAGCGGACGATTCGTCACGAGAGCCCCGCGGGTCCGGCAGAGAATCTCCGGGCTCGCCGCGACGAGGATGCAACCGCGTGCCTGCAGATAGACCTGATAGGGACTCGGATTCACCACACGGAGTGCGCGATAGACATCGAAGGGGTCCGCGGCTGACTGGCGGGTGAATCGCTGACTCAAGACCACCTGAAAGGCATCGCCGGCAGCGATGTATTCGCGTGCGCGTTGAACGGAGGCCTCGAACTTGCTCTGCGAGGTCGCGCTCTGCCCCGACGAGCGTGGCGTGGCCGAGAGGTCGAGGTTGACGCTCCCACTCGCGAGCGCGGGGGTCGTCGCCATAAGGCGCGCCTCGAGCCGATCCAGTGACCGCGCGCCGGCCGACCTCGCGCCGGCGTCATCACACTCTTCGGGGAGGATGGCGCAGACCGCAAACACCGTCTTCGTCGCGTGGTCAAACACCACGACATCGCGGTAGAGAGCGAGATGCATGTCTTCAAGCTGCCGATCATCATGGGGAGCCTCTGCAAACGGCAACTTCTCCCACTCGAGCCATCGGACCGCATCGAAGCCGACATAGCCCACCCATCCGCCGTGGAAACACGCCGGCAGCGGGCCGTGCGCTTCCACTCCGGACCACGGGCGGAGATCGCGCACGCACGAGAGCGGATCCGCGACCGTCATGGTGCGCTCCCGCGTCGGGGCGCACTCACGGTGCTCGACGACCCTGACCTGTGTCCCGCGCGCGATGACCTCGAGCATGGGCTGCGCGCCGAGCATCGAGTACCGCCCCACTGCGCCCCCCTGCTCGACGGACTCGAAAAGAAAACTCGCGGCCGTTCGCTCGTCGGGCGCGACGAGTTTCCGGTACGCGACAACGGGTGTCAGCTGATCGCTGAACAGCCGGCGCGAGAAGAGTCGGATGGGCGCCGCCATCGCGTCAGCGTATCGCTCCGGCGCGTTGGATGTCCGCCAGCGCAAGGGCCATGGCGTCGGCGACATCCGACGGCGACGGAGGGGTCGCGAGTTGGCAACGCGCCGCAACCGCAAGTTGCACTTGCCGTTTCGTCGCAGCGCCATTGCCGGTCACCGCCCGCTTCACGCTCGCCGGGGCCATCTCGTGGATCGCGATGCCCGCGCGCTGGGCCGCCAAGAGGACAACGCCACGCGCGTGCGCCATCACGATCGAAGTACGGACATGCTTGGGGTGAGCGAAAATCTGTTCCACGGCCATCCTCTCCGGGTGCCACTCCGCGATGAGCCCGGCGAGATCCTCGTCAAGTTCACGCAACCGCCACGCCACGGACTTCGCCGTTGAAAGCCGCAGGATTCCCGCGTCGAGGAGTTTCACGCCACCGCGCGGAAGGGTTTCGAGACAGGCGTATCCGGTCCGCTGAAGACCGGGATCAATGCCGAGAATCCGCACAGAGCGATCGTATCGACGGGCGTGCCCTGCGAGGGGCACGCGTCGCGATGGGCGCAGTTCGCTAGGGCGCGCGCTCGATGGTGAGCGTCACGGGCGTGCCCTCGCGCGGAATCGATTGTGTTCGCGCCTCCCACAGTGGCGGCGCGATGTCCACCTTGTCCGGAATCACTTCGTCGAAGGCGATCACTTCGTCACCGAAGGTCACGAGCCCGACGATCGAACCTGTGAAGTCGGCGACGAAGTGTTCCCCCGCAGGCCATGACGGCGGGTTGGGACGGATCAAGCTTCCGGCAAAGACGAATCGCGTGCACGGGAACTCGTCCGAAGGTGCCTGGTTCGCTGTCGGTGCGCGGCGA
>SXGS01395412.1_pt1 | contig 34856 bp, 29 predicted proteins | sample 3174681 | NCBI WGS metagenome assembly SXGS01 (sample SAMN11356861, study PRJNA531348) | freshwater metagenome | isolation source: freshwater sample F1-80 | place: China: Fuxian Lake, Yuxi | collected 2017-12-25
CCGCACCCCGCCACCGGGCACCGAGCCGTAGGCCCGCCCGGCGCGAATTCGCCCGCGGGGACGGGCGACCGCGACAGCGAGTCAACCCGCACGGGGCGATTCGCTCACAGCGGCGGGAGCTGGAGTTCGCGCCCGGCGGTGAATCAGCGGCGCTTGCGCCCGCGCCCCAATCTCGTGCCGAGCTTGGCCGCGAGCCGCCGGCGCACCGCTGGCGGAACGTGGGCGCGAACGTCGCCACCGAAGAGGGCGACCTCCTTCACCAGACGCGAACTGGTGTAGAAGTACTGCGCCCCCGCCATGAGAAAGACGGTCTCGATCGCGGGTGCCAGGTGCCGGTTCATCATCGTCATCTGGAACTCGTACTCGAAGTCGGACACGGCCCGCAGACCCCGCACCACCACCGCCGCCTCGATGCGCTTGGCGTAATCGACCAGCAGGCCGCTGAACGTATCCACTTCGATGCGGTCGCCGAATTCCACCAAGGCCTCGCGGATCGTCGCGACCCGCTCCTCGGCCGTGAAGAGCGAGGAGTCCTTGTTGGGGTTGAACGCCACTGCCACCACGACCCGCGGGAAGACCGCGAGTGCACGCTTGACGATGTCGAGATGCCCGTTGGTGATCGGATCAAACGAACCTGGGTAAACCGCGACCGGACCCGCAACCGCAGGCGAAACCGGGCCTTTCTTGCGACCACTCACCGCCACGTTCACTCCCTCATCTTCTGCGCCAGTGGCGCGTCGGCACGCATCGGTGCGTAGAGTCCAAACGCCCCCCGCCCCTGCCGGCGATCGAGCACACACGCAAGCCCGTCGACCACCGGCAGCGGCCGGTCCGCCGGGTGTTCCACGGCCACCAGGCCGCCCGGAGTCACCAGACCCCCCGCCACGAGAAGGCCCAGTGCCTCGGCGAGGGCATCCTCGACCGCCCAGGGCGGGTCGGCGAGCACGAGATCGAAGGGTTCCCGACCGCGCAGTTCGACCAGTGCCCGCTCGACCGTCCGCTCCAGGACCAGCGCCCGGAGGCGCAAATCACAGTGCGCGAGATTGGCCTCGAGACAGCGGACTGCATCGCGTGCGGCTTCGACGGCGACCAGCTCACGCGCCCCGCGAGAGAGGGCCTCGATCCCGAGTGCTCCGGTGCCCGCCCACAGATCGAGCACCCGCGCCCGTTCGATTGCACCGCGATGCTCCAATATGCCAAACGCCGATTCACGCAGCCGCGCCCCTGTGGGGCGGACGGTCCAGCCGGCTGGCGCTTCGAGGCGCCGGCCTCTGGCCACGCCGCCGATCACGCGCATGAAAGCGCCCCTCGATGCACCGAACCGCGTTTCGCAGATCCCCCGGGGAGGCGCAAGAATCGGGCGTCCGCGCGCTCGTTCCGGTGCGACCGGGACCCGACGCCAAGCGCCGACTGAGTGCGGTGCTCGCGCCGGAGAGCCGCCGCGAACTGGCTCTGGCCATGTTCGCGGACGTCCTCGACGCGCTCGCCAGCGCAAGTACTGTCGCCTCGATCGTGGTCACTGGCACCGACGCAGCGGCGCGCACGCTGGCCGAGCAGCGTGGCGCAGTCTGGGTCGCCGAGCCTCCCGGTGGCGCCGGTCTGAACGCGGCCCTCGCCGCAGCCCTCGCGGTGGACGCGGCGCAGCTTGGCGCGGCGAGCGCACAATCCCCCGCCGGCGGCGACGCAGCGTCGAGTCTCACGGTGGAGGCGGCGCGGGCTGAACCCGCAAGCGCGTCCACCGCGCGCGCAACGCCCACGCTGATCGTGATGGGCGACGTGCCCCTGATCGAGGCCGCAGACATCGATGCGCTGGTACGCGCCATGTGGCAACTCGCGCCGGCGGCCGTCGCCGTGCCCTCGCTCGACGGAACGGGAACCAACGCGCTCGCTCTCGCGGACGCTCGCCTGCTCGCGCCGGCCTTCGGCCCCGAGAGCCTCGCCCGACATCGGCAGGCCGCCGCCGCGCGGGACCTGCGCTGGGCCGAAATCACGCAAGCGCGCGTCGCCCTCGACATCGACACCCCCGCCGACCTGCTGCGGCTCTGCGCGACCGTACGCCCCGACTCGGCCACGGGACGCTGCATCGCTGGCCTGGGCCTGCGCGCCGAGTTGCGCCGCGTCTCGGCTGAGCCCGCGCCTGCGTAGCGCCCGATGGCACGGGACTGCGGCGATCGAGGGTTCGCAGGTGTACCTGCGCGCGCAACCAGCAAGAAGGCCCCCGCCGGGCAGCTCCAGCGCAGCGCCCGACAGCATTGAGGCTTGATCTAAGAATTTGTATATTCGTCGAGTAATGAATCCTGTCCTCTGGATGGGAAGCGCTCGACATGACGTGCACGCCTCCCCGAAGGATCCTCGGCAGCGTGCCGGATACGAAATCTATCAGATCCAAAGTGGATTGGACCCCTCCGACGGGAAGCCGATGCCGGCGGTCGGCGCCGGGGTGCGAGAGATCCGCATTCACACCAGACTCGAGCATCGGGTGATCTATGTCGCGGAATACACGGAGGCTGTCTGCGTCCTGCACGCCTTCTCCAGGAAGACGCGCCGGACGTCGAGGAGCGACATCGACCTGGCCCGATCACGGCTGCGAGACGCACTTGCCGCTCATCGCGGCGCCCGAAATCCTTGATAGAGGAATGCGCCGATGAGCACGAAGGTCCGACGTTCGAGTGACAACGTGTTTCGCGACCTTGGTTTTCGGGGTGAGGAAGCGGAGCACCTGAGGCTTCGCGCGGAGCTGATGATCCAGCTCCGCCGAGTCCTTGCAGGTCGAAAACGGACACAGGCGGGGACAGCAAGGCTTTTCGGGGTCACGCAGCCCAGGGTCAGTGACTTGGCACGCGGAAAGATCGACCTCTTCAGCATCGACGCTCTGGTGAACATGCTGGCCCGGGCAGGGGCACAAGTGCGCCTTACCGTTCACTGCGGACCCTCCAGGCCGAAACAACCCGAAGCCACCTGACGGGTTGCCGTTCACCAGATCCCCTGTCGTGACGACGACAATATCGCGCCTGTCGAGCAAGAAAAGGGGGTGGCGGTTCATCCCTCCGATTCGCGCTTCAAGTCGTGGGCCAGTTCGGCTACGAACTCGTCGAAGAAGGCTTCGCCGTCGGTCGACTCTCCGCGAGCGATCCGGGAGCTGCCCTCCGCGGTGGCGGCTTGAAGGTCACGCAACGCCGAGGCGCCCCCGTCACGCGCCACGGAAGCGGGGCCTGCGCTTGGCGAGAAATGCGGCCACGCCTGCGCTCCGATCGTTGGTGGTCTGCAGCAAGGTGTAGAGATCGCCTTCGAGACGAAGCCCTTCGGCCAGCGGCAGATCGCGTGCGGCAAGTATGGCTTCCTTGGCGAAGCGCTGCGCCACCGGCGCCCGCGCGGCAATGCGACGGGCCAGCGCGCGCCCAGCCGAAGCCAGCTCGCGCGGCGCCACCACGCGGTCGACGAGTCCGCAGGCCGCAGCCCGCCTCGCCGTCACGGGCTCGCCCAGGAAGAGCATCCACGATGCGAGGGGCCGCCCGATCAAACGCGGCAGGCGTTGCGTCGCGCCGCGGCGCGGCAGGTGCCCGTCGCGCACCGCACACGCGGCAAAGTGGGCCCCGCGAGCCGCCAGGCGCAGATCACACGCCAGAGCCAACTCGAGCCATTCGTCGAAGATCGCGCCACGGACCAGTCCGAGCACCGGCACGCGCAGGGCCGCGACGGCGGCCACGCCGTCTGCGGTCGGTCCGGGCGGGCGCGAAGGGCACGGGATCCCCGCCCGGACCGCGGCCGCAGCGTGTGGGAATTCGACCACGACCACGCGCACCTCGGGGTCGAGGTCAAGCGCCTCGGCCGTCGCGGCCAGCTCGGCATCGAGCACCGCATCGAAGGCATGGCCCCGCAGCTCGAGCCAGGCGATCCCGTCGCGCAGGCGAAGATGCGTCCGCGCTACCGGGGTCGGCCCAGCGCTGCTTCTCACCCGCCGGCCGCGCATCGCGGCAGGGCTCCGCGCGGGCGCGCGTCTGCTGGAAGCGGCCAGCAGTTCAGCCCTCCACGAGCCGCTCGCGCAGCTCGTTGCGCAGGAGCTTGCCGAGCGCGTTGCGCGGTAGCTCGACGAAGAAGCCGACCCTCTCGGGCTTCTTGAAGCTCGCCACCCGCGCGCGCACGTACTCCATGATTTCGTCGCTGGTCGCCGAGGCCCCGGCACGCAACACGATCGCCGCCGCTACGGTCTCGCCCCATTCCTCGCTCGGCACACCCACCACCGCGACCTCCTCCACGGCGGGGTGCGCCGCCAGCACGCTCTCGATCTCGGCCGGAGCGATGTTCTCGCCGCCCCGGATGATCATGTCGTCCTTGCGGCCCGCCAGAAAGACGTAACCCTCGTCGTCGATCCAGCCGAGATCGCGCGTGTGGAGGAAACCGTCGGGCTCGCGCCGTGCTCCTCCTTCGACGTCACCCGCGTAGCCCTTCATGGCGCGTGCGGTGCGCACGACCAGCTCGCCCACGGTTCCGGGCGGCACGGTGGCGCCCGTATCGTCGACAATCTCAAGTTCTACGTCGGGCAGCGGCCGACCGATCGAGCGGAGCCGGCGCAAGACCGACTCGTCGCGTGCCGGGTCGCCGGTCAAGCGATGATCCTCTGGGCCCAGAACCGTGAGCGTCGAGGTGGTCTCGGTCTGACCGAAAGCGTTGACGAAGCCGCAGCTCGCTGGAAACGCCTCCAGCGCGCGCCGGATGACCGGAAACGGCATCGGCGCGCCACCGTAGGCAAGACTCTCCAGAGTCCCGAGCGCCACCGGGTCGAACTCGGGGGCATCGAGAAGCCGGCGCACCATGGTCGGTACAACGAAGGCATGGGTGATCTGCTCGGCGGCAACGGTGGCGAGCCACTGTGGGGCGTCGAACTGCGGCAAGAGGACGAGCCGGCGTCCGGTCCAGAGCGTCGTCAACAAACTCGTCAGCCCCGCGATGTGGTAGAGCGGCACGCTGACCAGGGCCGCGCCACGCGGCTCACCGTCGGCCATCTCGACCGTCCCCATCACATAGGTCGAGAAGTCGCCATGTCGGAGAAGCACGCCCTTGGGCAGCGACGTCGTGCCGGAGGTGTACATCAGGACCGCGACGTCCTCTTCCTCGACGTCGGCGATCTCGGCGGGTTCGGTGGCGGCGATCCAGCTCTCGGAATCGGCAAGACCCGAGGCCCCCGCGTCGAGCGCAACCAGCACCGGAGCGATCGCGGCCTCGGCGAGCGCGTCCTCGAGCAACGCTCGGTAGCGGCTCTCGACGAAGAGCACGACCGGCGCGGACTGGCGCAACATATGAGCCAGCTCGTGCCGCTTGGCGCGGTAGTTCAGCGGCGTGAACGTCGCCCCGGCGGCAGCGGTGGCATAGAGCGCCTCGACGTAGCAATCTGAATTCGTACCGAGCGCGGCGACACAGGCCCCCCGGCTCGCACCTCGTGCCTGCAGGGCAGCGGCGAGCCGCCGCACCCGGCCGAGTAACTCGCCGTAGGTCCGGCGACGAGCGCCAAAGACGACGATTTCCTGCTCGCCAAGGATCTCGCCCGGCAGCGCCACGAATTGTGCGATGTTCATCGGTCCCGCGCCCGCGGACCCTGGCCGCGGCGCCTTCCCTTGGCAGCGCCAGCGCCCCGCCGCAAAGGCGACGCCGGTGCCTTGTCCTGCTTGCCCTCGGCGGCGTGCCGCAAACCCGTGCCAGTACTGCGTCGCAGAGGCGACGCCGGAACGTGACGCTTCGTCGCCTGGGCTCGGGCGGTGAGAGCCAAGCCGCAGCCGAGGCGGCGCTCGAGGGCGAGTCCCGTCGGCAGCGACAGATCGTCGCCCCGCAACACCGCCGCCTTGATCGCACGCAGCGCGTCAGGATCGAGTCGCGCCAGCTCGTGCGCCAGCGCCTCCACGCGGGCCGCAAGTCGAGCTGCAGGCACCGCCGCCGCCACCAGCCCCCGGCGCGCGGCCTCTCGTCCCGAAATCTCCGCCCCGGCAAGCAGGAGCCACGCGGCGAGGGCCGGCCCGCCGAGACGCGCCACGGTCTGGGTGCCGCCGACACCCGGCACGAGCCCAAGCCCGGTCTCGGGCAGGAGAAGGCGCGCGTCGCCGGCGCAAACAACAAGATCGCAGAGCAACGCCATCTCCAGGCCGCCGCCGGCCGCGATGCCGTGCACCTGCGCGATCGTCGGACACGGCAGTGCCGCCCAGAGCTGCCAGACGTCGCGCTGGCGCCGGATCTCGCGGGCCCGCCACGGCGAGGGCGCGGTCCCGAACTCGCGCAGATCGCCACCACTCGAGAACGCCCGGCCGCGCCCGGCCACGACCAACACGCGCACGCTCGGATCGTCACGCACAAACGACAGGGCGGAGAAGAGCTCATCCCGCATCTGGCGGTCGTACGCATTGAGGACCGCGGGCCGATCGAGGGTGAGCCGGACGATGTCGTTGCAACGCTCCAGCGCGATCGTCGACCAGCTCCGCGACACAAGCCTGCCGCTAGCAGAAGGGCCGCGGCGATTCGTGCGCGGGTTCAGGCTGCGGCCCGCAGTCGAGCACACGCCCGCCCAGGATCACCGTCGGAGCCTCGAACTCAAAGCCGTTGACGGCGCTGGGGAGCCGCTCCAGGAGAGCCATGTCGGCGACGTCGCCGGGTCGTGGTTCGCCCAAGTTGCCGTCCACCCTTCGCGACGACGCGAAGGGCCGGGCCCAGAGCTCGAGCGCGACCGCCGGCGCGAGCACCTCCGCAGGACCGAACACAGAGCGGCCATCGCGCGGTCCGCGCGTGATGGCGCCGCGCAGCCCAACCGCCGCCCCGCCCGGTCCGACCGGAGCGTCACTTCCCGCAGCCAAAGGAACCCCGGCGAGGCCAAGCGAACGCAGGGGCTGCAGCCACGGCCACAGCGCCGGCTCGAGTTCATGTTCGTACTTGCGGGCGCGCGCCTCGAGAAAACCCGGTTGAACGACGACCCACACCCCGGCCCGACGCAGACGCGCGGCCAGCGCCGGCGGGCACAGGAAGGCGTGCTCGATCCGGTCGGGCGCAGCGCCCGCGCCGCTCGTGGGCGGCACCTGCTCGAGGACGTCGAGCACCGCATCGGTGACGTCTGCTGCAGCCGCGTGAATCGCGACGGGCAGGCCCCGGCGCCGGGCGCGGCGCACCGCATCCACGAACGCCGGCGCGCGCACCGTGGCCTCGTCGTGTGCCAGTATCTTGACGCCAGCGAGAGTCAGCGTGCCCTGGGCCGCGCGTTGCGCGCCTTCGAACTCATCGGCATCGCCGAGCCAGGCGCGCAGGGATTGCGGCAACACCCCGCGCCGCCGGGCCTGGGCAAGGAAGGCCACGCGGCCCGCGTCGTTGCTCGCCGTCAGGTCATCAATATGGGCAATCCCGCCGCGCAGCCAGTCCTGTGCCAGGGTCCTCAGCGCCGCCATCAGCGCCTCGCCCTCGGGCCCGGGAATCAATCGCGTCAGCACCGGTTGGCGCTCGAAAAAGAGGGCCGAGCCGGGGGCCACGACCTCCAGCCCGTAGCCGAGACCCGCGGCCTCGATCCGAGCCAGGGCCGCGCTCGAGAAAAGCGAGGCGTGGCGGGTGGCGTGACGCACCCGCAGCGCGCGCTGACCGACCGTTGCGTCGATCTCGCGGAGCGTCGGCGGCCGTTGCTCGGGGATCAGCGCCTCGTCGAAGCCCGCCGCCACGAGCCAACCCTCGCCTGGGCTGGCCTGCGCCATGCGCGCGAGAAGCGACAAAAGTTTGCTCAGTTCGGGCGCAGCCTCGGGCCCGGCATCGAATCGCACCCGTCGTGCCGCGGCGGCCATCAGGTGGGCGTGGCTGTCGGTCAGAGTCGGCGCGAGGATCGTCTCGCACGAGCCGATGAGCCCCGGCAGCGGCCCCCTCCCCGCCCGCCGTCGCTCGACGATGCGACCGCCCCGGCAGCGCAATTCGACTGGCTCGCCGGCCCCGAGTTCGCCCGCGTGCGTGCCGAGCAGAGGCCGGCCACGGACCCAAACGGCTGCGGGAGAGGGCTCGTCGCTCACGATTGCGGCGCGAGCAGGTGCGCGCGCCCACCTCCCGCCACCACCAGCTCCGATGCCTCGTCAACGGCACTGCGACGCACGCGCGCGAGCGCCACGATGGCGCCGTCGAGCGGCGATACCGCCACGCTCGTCAACTCTCCGGCGGGCTCGCCCTTGACGAGAAGCGCAGCTCCGCGAGGGGCCGGCTGCTCGAGTACGAGCGCCGCCACGAGCCAGTTGACCCGCCCGCGCGCGGCCACGCGCTCGACCACCTCCTGGCCGAGATAGCAACCCTTGTCGCCCGCGATCGCTGCGGCCAACGCCGGCACTTCCGGCGCAAGAGTCGATTCGTCCCAGTCCACGCCGACGCGCGGCAAGCCGCGCAGGATGCGCGCGATCTCGGCGGCCTCGGGCCCGACCTCACAGGCTCCAACCTCCCGCAGCGCAGCACAGACCGCCGCGATGCTCTCGCCCGAACCCCAGAGTCGCCAGTCCCCGACGCTTGCAAAAACTCCGCGCACGACGCGCAGGCTGCCGCCAGACCATGCGGCCAGCGCGTGATGCCCCACCGGCAAAGCCTTGATCGCGGATCCGAGGACGTGTCCGAGTGCTTCCTCGGCGAACGGGCCACCGATCAATGCAGCTCGCTCGTCAGTCTCGTCGATCTCGACGTCGTCAGCCACCACGAAAGCCTCGAGGCCCCGGCGGAGTGCCGCAGCCTGCTCCGCAGCGACGTCGAGCAAGATAGAATCCGACTCGAGCAGAACCTCGCAGATAGCGACGATCCGGCCCTGCACGGTGAGAAAGAGGGCTGGCGCGTGCTGGCCCGCGCCGAGCCGCAAGACGTTGGCCGAGAGCATGCCCTGCAGGAACGCCGTGCGGTCAGCCCCGGTGACGCGCAAGAGAGAGCGGGACTCGTGCGCGACGAGGCCCGTCGCCACGGCCAGTGCGCGCAATCCGGGCACGACCGTGACCGACATGCGCGCCACCTAGCAGAGAGGCCGCGCGCCATGCCAAGGTGTTGTGATGCGGGCGGCAAACGAAGCGGCGAGCCGGGGCTTCACCGTCCCGCGCACGCTCCTCGGGCGAGTGCGGCGCCGGTTGGTGCCGCTGACGCGCGGCCCGCAGATCACCGCGCGGCACCCAGGCTCGTGCGATGAGCGCTACCCGACGATCGCGCTCGATCGTCTGCGCACGGCCCCCTGCGTCCGCGACGCGATCGAGCGGACGTACTCCCGGCAGGCGCCCGAGGTGAGCTTCAGCACGGGTCGGCTCGGCGTGATCATCCCGGTGCGCGATCGCGAACATCATCTGGTCGAGTTGCTCGCCACCCTAGGCCCCGCGCTCGCGACCGCGGGTATCGAGCATCGAATCTACATCGTCGAGCAGATCGCCGGCCTGCCCTTCAACAAGGGCCAACTCTTCAATGCCGGCGCGCGCTGCGCGCTGGAGTGCTGCGACTATCTGGCGCTGCACGACGTCGATTTTCTGCCACTGAAGGCCTCCTACGCACAGCCCGACCGGCCGCTCCGACCCTTCGGTGCCTGCTTCCACGGCGAGGGTCGGCGCCCCCTGCCCGAGCCCTTCTTCGGCGGCGTCGTGCTCCTGCCGGCAGCCGATCTTGCCCGCGCCAACGGCTTCTCGAATCAATACTGGCACTGGGGCAAGGAAGACGACGATTTTCTTTTGCGCGTGGTCCTCGCCGGCCGCGTGCCCTGCTTCGATCGCGCAGGAAGCTTCCGCGAGATCGAGCACCCAGCCTCGCGCGACCACCATCCCGATGGCAGCCCACCGCGCTCGGGCAGCGAGCGCCGGGCACTGCGCCGGCTCTATCTCCGCAATCGCGCCCGCTTCCGGGACATGGCGCGCGGCCTCCAGGATCCGGCCGAGGACGGGCTTTCGACCCTGCCTGGCAGAATCATCGCGCGACGCGAAGAAGCCACGATGCTGCGCCTGCTCGTCGAACCGCGCGGAATGCCCGAATGAGGGCCGCAGACCTCCCCAGCACCGCCGGCTCTACTGCGGAGACGAGCGAGCGCAGGCCACGGCCATCCGCACCCTCGCCGGTCATCGACTGGGCCCGACGAGCCGCGTTGCCGGTGGCGATCATTTATCTGGTCAACGATTGGTCGTCCGGCCTGCGCGATGGCCTGGCGCTGGCCGTCGCGCTCTGGCTCCTGTGCGCACCGGGGCGCGTGCGAACGGTCCTTCGCACCACGCCACCAGTGGTCTGGTTCCTGGCGTGGGCCGGCTGGTCGCTGCTTTCGGTCCTGTGGGCGGATCATATCGTGATTGCACTGCGCGACGGACTCAAATTCGTGCCTGTCGTCGCCGGCACCTTCGCGCTGGCCGCCCTCCTCCATCCGCAAGCCACCGTCGATCGCGTCCTGCTCTGGATCATGGTCGGACTCGCGCTCGCGTTCTCGGTCGACGCCGGCCTCTGGCTCGCTGGCCTGGGTGCGCAAGCGGAGGGATCCGTTCGATGGGAGGCCGCGCGCGCCTTCCAGCACCCGAATACCTACTCGGGGCTGATCGTGGCGAGTCTGCCCTTGGCGTTCCTGCGTCTCTGCGACCGGCAATCGCCCCGATGGGCGAAGGCGGTGGCGGTAGTGCAGTGCGCGACCGCGGCCCTCCTGCTCTGGGCCTTCGCTTCGCGCACAGCCCAGGTGGCACTCGTCGCCAGCACCGCCCTCGGCTTGATCCTGCTCCTCGGACGATGGGGCTTACTCGCCACCGCCCTGCTGATTTCACTCTCGACGGTGGCCGCGCCGCGCTTCAATCCACGCTTCACCGAACCGAGCATGAGCAACCTTACCCACCGCTTCGAAGTCTGGGAGGGTACCCTCGAACTCATCCGCGAGCACCCCGTGATCGGGCACGGCTGGGGAATGCGTAATTTTTCAACGACTTACTACGCGCGCCACCCCGAGCGGAGCGAGGAGTTCTGGCATCCGCACGACCTCGGCCTGGAGATTGCCTACGGCAGCGGGTTGGTCGGCCTCTCCCTCTTCGGAGCAGCCTGGGTGAGCCTCGCACGCGCGCTCGTCCGGCTGCGGGCGGCGGGGGACGTGGCGGCGCGGCGCCTGGCGAGCACCCTCCTTGTCTCGCTCGGCGCGAGTCTCGTCTTCTCCCTCGCCGACAGCCCGCACGGCGCCTACTGGATTTTTCTCTGGACCGTATTCGGAATCGCGGCCGGCCTGACCAGCCGCGGCGCAACGCCCCAGACACCCGCGGCGCCGCCGGACCCGGTCAACGCATGATGCGGTAGATCCCCGAGAACATCGCCAGCGTCGATTCCGGCAGCGGGACGAGCGGCCCAAGCTGGCGAGCTCCCCAGACGATCTGTGCGGTGCGCTCGACGAGCTTGGCCACGGCAAGCGCTTTCTCCGGCGAAGTGCCGACGGTCAGCAGGCCATGATTCGCCATCAGCACCGCACCGCGGTCGCCCACCCAGCGCGAAGCCTCCTCGCCGAGATCGTCGCTACCCGTCAGCCGGTACTCGGCCACCGGGACCTCACCGCCGACATAGACGTCGAACTCTTCAATGACGCAGGGGATCGGCTGGCGCACCACCGCAAACATGGTCGCGAAGAGGGCGTGCGAATGAATCACCCCGCCGAGCTCGGGATGGCGGCGCAAGCAGGCGAGATGGAGCGCTTTCTCGGTGGTCGGGACGCGATGACCCGCGACGACGTTGCCGTCGGGATCGACGACGACCAGGTCCTCGAGCGTCATCGACTCGTAATCGAGGGAAGACGGCGTGAGGACGACGTTCCCGTCCGGCAGTCGGCCCGAGACATTCCCCGAAGTGCCGGCGACCAGTCCGCTGCGCAGCATCTCCTTGGCGACGTGGAGCACCGCCGCCCTCACTTCGTCAGACGTTCGCGTGATTGCCATGCCCGATTTCCTCTCCCGCCGGCAGCGCCGGCGCCTCAGGCCTGAAGCAGCGCCATGGCCTCTGCCGCGGTCAGGCCATCGTGGACGATCGCCATGAACGCGCGTGTGATCGCCGCCGGCCTGGGATGCTGGATGATGTTGCGCCCGTAGACGATACCACTGGCCCCGAGCGCCATGCACGACGCGGTGCGCGCGAGGATCTCAGCCTCGGGCGCGCGCCCGCCACCGCGCACGAGCAAGGGCCGTCCCGCGCAAAGCTCGGCGAGCCGTCCCAGTTCGTCGAGCGGCTCGGTCGGGTCGGCCTTGATGACGTCGGCGCCGAGTTCGACGGCTTGACGGACCAGGGCGGCGACCGTGTCGGGTGTGCCGTCAACTCCATGGCCGGCGGCACCGGCCGGCGTCAGGGCGATCGGCTCGACCATGAGCGGCATGCCCCGCCGCGCGCACTCCGGGGCGAGACGCGACAGATTTTCGATGCATTGACGGCGCAGATCGGGACGGCCGGGCACCTCGAGCAGAAAGGCGACCACACAGGCCGCGTCGAGGGCCAGCGCCTGTTCGACTGGATCCCCGAGCAGCACGCAGCAGAGTTCGGCCGGCGGGTTGGGGCCGTAGACATTCGACACGTCGACCCGCAGCACGAGTGCGGGCTTGTCGCGTCCGGGTTGCTCTTGCAGGAGAGGGGCGTGGCCCGGAGCGAGCTGCACCGCGTCGGGTGCGGCCACCACCACCGTGGCCACGGCGGCGCGCATGTCCTCGATGCCGGGGAGAAAGCTCGCGGTGCCGAAGACCCCGTGGTCGATCGCGACGTCCAGGCAGCGACCGTCGCGCCCGAGCAGCCGGGAGAGGCGGTAGCGAACGCTCATCGGCGCACACCCCTGCCCGCCCGCTCAACACGCGTCCCGCTTCTGGCCGCTCCTCTTCCGCCGCCGCCGGTCTCGCCGACGCCCACGCGGGTCCGCTCGGCACGCGCCCACCGGCCGGGCACCGTCCGTCCGCGTCTCTTCATCAGCATCTGCGGCGCATGCTCAGGCCGGGATCGGCGTCAGCCAGTCGCGGTGCTCCGGAAGCTCGCCGCGGATCGCCTGGGCGTAGACCTTCTGGATCGTGCACGTGATGGGCCCCGGCCGCCCGTCACCGATGCGACGATCGTCAAGCTCACGAACCGGGACAACCTCGGCCGCAGTCCCGGTCATGAAGACCTCGTCGGCGATGTAGATGTCGTCGCGCGTGATCCGGCCGCTGCGGACCTCGTGCCCACGCTCGCGCAGCAAGGTGGTCACGGTTGCCGCCGTGATTCCCGACAACGCGGCATAGGGTTCGGGCGTGCTGACAACGCCGTCGCGGATCACGAAGAGATTCTCGCCACTGCCCTCGGCGACGAAACCCTCGGTGTCGAGCAGGATCGCTTCGTCGTAACCTGCGCGCTGCACTTCGCGCGATGCAAGGATCGAATTGAGATAGTTCCCCACGCTCTTGGCGCGCGGCATGAAGGTATTGCTGTGGAAGCGCCAGAACGACGACGTCTTGGCGCGAACGCCGAGCCGGACGCCCTCCTCGCCCAGATAGGCGCCCCACGGCCAGGCCGCGATCGCCACCCGCACCGGATTCTCCGCCGCAAGTCCCATCTTGCCGTCGCCGAGAAAGACCAGCGGCCGCAGGTAGCACTCCTCGAGCCCGTTGCGGCGCACCGTCTCGATGCAGGCGGCGTCGATCTCGGCGCGGGAGAAAGGCATCTCGATCCCGAGCACATGGGCGGATTCGACCAGGCGCCGGTCGTGCTCGGCGAGCCGGAAGATGGCAGATCCCCCGCCCGTCAAGCGGTAGCAGCGGATCCCCTCGAACACGCCGAGGCCGTAGTGCAGCGTATGGGTCAGAACGTGGACGTTGGCGTCGTCCCAGGGAACGAACCTGCCGTCCATCCAGATCCAGCCACTCTTCTGCACCGGTTCCTCCGTTCAGGGCCGGCGGAAGCGGCCCACCAGCCGATCGTAGATCTCCCGCACCCTCAGGCGATGGCGGCCGAGTTCCTCTAACAGAGCGCGGCCGGTCTGCTCGGCCGTTCCCGTGAAACCCATCCGTCGCGCGGCACTGGCAAGCCGCGCGGGTGTGCACTCGATCCGCTCCACCGGGTGCTCGCCCTCGATCCGCAGTCGATTGTCGAGGCCACGAAAGAAGGAATGCGCCCGCGTCAGAGTCTCGTGCAACTCCGGCGACAACACGCCCGTGGAACGCGCCCCGTCGAGGATCTCGCGTGTCGCGCGACGCCGCAGCTCGGGGTGCTCGTGGCCGTGCGCCAGCGCCATGACCTGGGCCATGAACTCGATGTCCACCTGGCTGCCGGCACCCATCTTGAGGTCGATGTGGGTTGCGTCCTCGCGCGCGAGCTCGCGTTCCATGCGCCAACGCAAGCGCGCAATCTCGGCGCGTTCCTCGTCGGCGAGCCCACGCCCGAAGACAAATCGCGAGATCACCTCCTCGATGCGCCGCGCCAGGGCCGGGGGACCGGCCACCACACGCGCCCGGGTGAGGGCTTGGCGCTCCCACGTAGCAGAGCTGCCCGCGTGGTAGCGCGTGAAGCCGTCGAGCGAGCTGACCAGCGTTCCACTCCGCCCCGAGGGGCGGAGGCGTGTGTCTATTTTGTAGACGAAGCCCTCGCGTGTCACCACCTGCAAGACCCCGAGCAGGCGTTGCGCACGGCGCACGAAGAACTCCTGGGCTTCGACGGCCGGTGGCGAATCGGGGGCCTCACGTCCGGGCTCACTCGGGCCGTAGACGAAGATCAGATCCAGATCCGAGTGGTAGTTGAGCTCCCGCCCACCCAGCTTACCCAGCGCCACGATGGCCATGTCCTGCCCGGGCGGCTCGACCCCACGCCACGCGAAGTGCCGCCGAACCATCTCTTCCGCGCCCCCGAGACAAACCTCGGCCAGGTCGGAGAGCTGACGCCCGACCTCGGACCAGTGGAGTTCATCCTGGATGTCGTGGATCCCGATGCGCAGGAACTCATCGGCCCGGAAGCGACGCAAAGCATCGAGTCGTGACTCCTCGTCCGAGGCCACGATGAGCCGCTCCGCCAGTTCCTCGCGCATGGACTCGACGGGACGCTGGACCACCGCCAAATCCGAACGCACCAGGGTATCGAGCAGTTCGGGATGCCCCCCCAGCAGTCGTGTCAGGTACTCACTGTGAGCGAAGACCGAGGCCACCAGTTCGAGCGTGCCCGGGTTCTCGGCCAGTAGCGCAATGAAGCCGCGCCGCACATTCGAACCGGCAAGAAACGCAGCGAGCTTCTCGACCACACGATCGGGTTCGCCGGTGCGCCGGGCGGTCGCCAGCAGCGCCGGCGCGAGTGCGCGCAGAGCCCGGCGTGTGCCCGTGCCCAGAGCACGGCCGGGCCCGCCGTCGCGCAGGAGCAGCAGGTTCAAGCGCGTCGCCGACGGGCGGGCAAATCCGGCCTCGCAGAGCCTTGCTTCGATCGCGGGGTCGTCGAGATCCTCGACAAGCCGGCGAGCTTCTTCGTCCGCGAGCGAGAATGTAGATTGACGGCGCTCGCGGAAGAGCTCCGAGAAAGCGCGACGGACGACGCCCGTCCAATGTGCGTGCCCGGCCAAAAAGATTTCAAGATCCTGGTCACGCGGGGCCCGTTCCCAGACCGGCCCCTGCCCCTCGAGGTGACAGGCCAGACGCCGCGCCACGGTGCGTAGCCCCGCGTCGTCGGCCGGCAGGGTGTGAAGCTGGCGATCCTCATCGAGCTGCAAGGCGTGCTCGACGCGGCGCAACCAGCGGTAGGCCCGACCGAGAAGCCGGGCCTCGTCCTGCGGGACCCTTCCTGTTGCGGCGAGCACGTCGAGCAGGCGCAGAGTCGAGCGCTCGCGCATACGCGCATCCCGGCCGCCGTGGACCATGGCAAAGGACTGGGCAAAGAACTCGACCTCGCGGATGCCCCCGGGGCCAAGCTTGACATTGCGCGCTGCATTCGGGCCGCTGACTTCGCGCTCGACCCGGCGCTTCATGCGCTCGAGCTCCTCGATCATCGCGAAGTCGAGCGTGCGCCGGTGGATGAAGGGCGCGAGCTCGGCGAGCAGCTCGTCGCCCAACGCGAGATCGCCACCGACCGGACGGGCCTTGAAGAGCGCCGTCCGTTCCCAGGTCTCGCCCAGCCGTTCGTAATACTGGAGGGTGGCCAGGAGCGACGTGGTGATCGGGCCGTTGCGGCCATCGGGCCGCAGGCGCAGATCCACCCGGAACACGAAGCCTTCGCTGGTGACCTCGGCCAGAAGCCTGGTGATGCGCTCGGCCATGCGCGTGAACCACGCATTCGCACCGACGCGGCCGCGCGTTCCACCCGCACTCTCGGCGCCATCACTTTCGTGGACGAAGACGAGATCGACGTCCGAGCTATAGTTGAGTTCGCGCGCACCGAGCTTGCCGAGACCGAGCACGACGAAGCGATTGGGCCGGCCGCCGGCGAGCGTGAGGGCACCAAAGTCGCGCTCGACCTCGGCCCGCGCGAGCGCGGCCGCCGCGGCAATCGCCGTATCGGCGAGGTCACTGAGTCGGGCGAGCGTCTCGGCGACACGGGCAAGGCCCCAGAGATCGCGTGCGCCGAGACGGAGGTAGGCCCGCTGCCGCCAGCGCCGCAGGCCCGAAGCACCCGCAGCTGGATCCTCGAGTCCGCTGCGCACGAGAGCTGCGCCATCGAGCTCAGGTGGCGCATCGATCCCTGCTGTGGCGTCGCGGATCCAGTCGCTCCAGCGTGCATCGGCCGAGAGCACGCGGCTCAGGTGCGCGCTGCCTCCGAGCAGACTGAAGAGGGCGCGCCGCTGGGAGGGATCGAGCCGCGCGATCTCGCGGGCATGATCCCGCAGATCCAGCGCGCGCACGACCGCCAGCTCGGGCGCCGCCGCGAACGCGGTCTCCACAGCAAGCTGCCGCACATCGAGGCCCGTCCGGGCAGCCAGGCGATCGAGTGACCCGGCTGCACCGGGAGCGCCCGTCCCCACCTCGTCGCCGTGCCGCCCCTCGCCCATCGCGCCCTCGCTCACGCAGCGGGGGCGAGATGCGCGCGAGCTCGCCTGCCGAACTCATCGATTGCGGCGAGCGCACGCGCCGCATGCGCCTGTTTGCGATCGCGACCGCGCACGCGCGGGTCATCGAGCGGCGGGAAGAGTCCGTAGTTGGCGTTCATCGGCTGGAAGTCACGCCTCTCCGGCGTCGTGATGTAGCGCACCAGAGAGCCGATCGAGGTGGTCTCGGGCGGGATGAGCGGCGCCTCGCCGAGCGCGAGCCGGGCGGCATTGATTCCCGCGAGCCAGCCCATGCTCGCCGATTCCACATACCCCTCGACGCCGATGATCTGCCCGGCGAGCAAGAGATGCGGCCGGGCGCGCAGCCGCAGCGTGGGATCGAGCACCTGCGGCGAGCGGATGAAGGTGTTGCGATGCAGGCTGCCCAGCCGCACGAATTCGGCCCGCTCGAGACCGGGAATGGTCCGCAGAATCCTGCGCTGCTCGGGATAGGTCATGCGCGTCTGGAAGCCCACGAGATTGAAGAGCCGCGCGTCGGCATCGTCTTGGCGAAGCTGCACCACGGCCCAGGGTCGCCTCCCGGTGCGCGGATCGACCAGGCCGACGGGCTTGAGCGGTCCGTAGGCGAGAGTGTCACGGCCACGCCGCGCCATCTCCTCGACCGGCAGACAACCCTCGAAATGGACGGCCTGCTCGAAGTCGCGCGTCGGTACCTTCTCGGCCGCGAGGATGTCGGCCACCAGCCCTTCGTATCCTTCACGGTCGAGCGGACAGTTGATGTAATCGTCCCCGCCCTTGCCCCAGCGCGAGGCCCGGAAGACCCGGTCCTGGTCAATCGATTCCGCAGTCACGATCGGCGCGATCGCGTCGTAGAAGAAAAGATGCTCGGCACCGCAGAGTCCGGCCAGTGCCTGCGAGAGCCCTGGTGCGGTCAGCGGCCCGGTCGCGACGACGGCGAGCTCGCTCGGCAACGCATCGAGTTCGCGCCGGTGCAGCTTTACTTCGGGGAGAGCCAGGATCGCGGCGGTCACCGCCTGGCTGAACCCGCGCCGATCGACGGCAAGCGAACCGCCCGCGGGCACGCGGTGGGCATCGGCCACCTGGAGCACGAGCGAGCCCAGCCGGCGCATCTCTTCGTGGAGGAGACCGATCGCAGTCGAGACGTCGTCACTGCGCAAACTGTTGGAACAGACCAGCTCCGCGAGTTGATCGGTCTCGTGGGCCTCGGTCCCGCGCAGGGGACGCATCTCGATGAGGTCGACCCCGACCCCGTGGCGCGCAAGTTGAAAGGCCGCCTCGCAACCCGCGAGCCCGCCCCCCACGACCGTGACCCGCGGTTCCATGCCGGGCGTTTCTAGCAGAGGTCCCACAGACACCAGTCTGGGTCAGGCCGCAAAGGATCCGTCCGGCCGTCTCGGCATCGCGCCTGCCCTCGCCTCCGCCATGCCGGCGTCAGACCGCAGCCGACCCGTCGGTGGTCTCGACCGCCTCGCGGTAGGTGCACTCGGCCACAGGGCAGCGCCGCTCGGTCCCGGCGCGCTTGGTGACCTTCTCGACCACATAGGACGAGCCGCACTGCGGACACGGCTCGGGGATCGGCTTGTCCCAGGTGCTGAAATCGCACTTCGGGTAGCGGTTGCAGCCATAGAAAAGCTTGCGTCGACGGGTAGGCTTGGCAACGACGTCGCCCTCGGCGCACTGCGGGCATTTGAGGCCGATCGGCTCGGGCAGCTTGAACGGCTGCACCTGGCGGCACTCGGGGTAGCCGGTGCAACCCACGAACTTGCCGAACCGCCCGTAGCGGATCTGCATCGGCCGGGCGCATTCGGGACAGGTCCGGTCGATCGTCTCTTCAACGGCCGGGATGATGGTCCCATCCTCGGCGCGGGTGAAGTTCTTGGAGTTCCGGCATTCGGGATATTTTTCGCAGGTCAGGAACTCGCCGCGCCGTCCCCAGCGAACGACCATCGGCGCGCCGTCGCGATCGCACTTCAGATCGGTCTCGATTTTTCGTGTCTTGACGTCGGGCATCCGCTCGTCGGCAAGCTCAAGATCCTTGGCGAAGGGTTCGTAGAAGCGGCGCGTCGCGTTGACCCAGTTCTCGGTGCCCTCCTCGACCCGATCGAGCACCTCCTCCATGGCGGCGGTGAAGGTCACGTCGAAGATGTCGGAGAACGCCTCGACGAGGAGATCGTTCACCAGCATTCCAAGTTCGGTCGGCCGCATCCGGCGCTGCTCGTCCTCGTTGACGTACTCCTTCTCCAGGATCGTCCCCATGATGCTGGCGTAGGTCGAGGGACGCCCGATGCCTTTCTCTTCCAACTCCTTGATGAGGGCGGCCTGATTGAAGCGCGGTGGGGGCTGCGTGAAATGCTGCGCCGATTCGACGCTCTTCGCCTGGCAGGTCTGCCCCCTGGCGAGCAGCGGCAACGCGCGGTCATCTTCCGAGCCGGCCTCGGCCTCGATTTCGGCCTCGTCGCGCGGCTTGTCGTCGACCCCCTCGGTGTAGACGCGCATAAAACCGTCGAACTTCGTGACCTGGCCGTTGGCGCGGAAGAGCAGATCGTCGATCGGAAAGTCTACCGCGGTCTGATCAAAGAGCGCCGGCGCCATCTGGCTCGCAACGAAGCGGTTCCAGATGAGCTGATAGAGCCGGAACTCGTCGGATTCGAGATAGGGCTGGACCGACTCCGGGGTGCGCGCCACCGAGGTCGGCCGGATCGCCTCGTGCGCGTCCTGGGCCTGCTTGCGCGCGCGATAGACCGGCGGCTTCTCGGGCAAATAGCGCTCACCGAAACGGCTCGCGATCACTTCCCGCGCCTCGGCCTGCGCTTCGGGCGACACCCGAGTCGAGTCGGTGCGCATGTAGGTGATGAGACCGACGGCGCCCTCGGCACCGATCTCGACGCCTTCGTAGAGCCGCTGCGCCCCGGCCATCGTCCGCCGTGGATTGAAGGAGAGCTTGCGCGAGGCTTCCTGTTGCAGGCGCGAGGTGATGAAGGGGGGCTGCGGGTTGCGCCGCCGCTCCTTGGTCTCGACGCGCCCGACGACCCAGCGAGCGCCGCGTGCGGTCTCGACCACGCGCTGCGCTGCTGCTTCGTTCTCGAGTCGGAAGGCACTGCGGTCGAGCCGCCGGCCGCCGATCTCGACCAGTCTCGCCTCGAACTCGGGCGGAGCATCGGCGCTCAGGCGAGCGGTCACCGACCAGTACTCGACCGGGTTGAACGCCAGGATCTCGCGCTCGCGCTCGACCACGACGCGGACGGCGACCGACTGCACACGACCGGCGGAGAGACCGCGGCGGACTTTCTTCCACAGAAGCGGCGAGACCTGGTAGCCCACCAGCCGGTCGAGCACCCGACGCGCCTGCTGCGCGTCGTAGCGGTCCCGGTTCAATTCGGCGGGCTCGGCAAGCGCGCGTTTGACCGCATCCTTGGTGATCTCGTGGAAGAGCACGCGCTTGAGGCGTTCGCGCGGCACCTTCAACTGGTCGGCGATGTGCCAGGCGATGGCCTCGCCTTCGCGGTCGGGATCAGGAGCAAGGAAGATGGTCTCGGCGTCCTTGGCTGCCTTGCGCAGCTCGGCGACCACCGCGGCCTTGCCCTTGAGCACACTGTACTGCGGCTGGAAGTCGTTCTCGATATCGACGCCAAGCTTGCTCTTGGGGAGATCGAGGATGTGCCCGATCGAGGCGCAGACCTTGTAGCCACGCCCGAGATATTTCTGGAGCGTCCGAGCCTTCGCCGGGGACTCCACCACGATCAGGTTCTTCGCCATCCGGCCCCCGGGCTAGCGATCCCCCGGCCGGGCCGTCAACTGGAGGCCCCTGCCGAGGGGCCTCGGCCGGTGCGAAAAAACTGCCCCCCAGGGCCCCGAGCCACACTCCCGGATAGCTCTAAGCTCGTGATTTCACTACTTATTTCGGATACCGGGCGAGATAATTCAGCGACCAGAGCATCGAGCGTGTGGGGCCCCTCGTCGAGCGCCCGAAGAATCCCCGCTACCGCCCGGCCCTCGCCACTCGCCGCCGAATCGGCCCCTGCCGGCGGGGGCCGCAGCGCGCTCTTCCCGCGAACCAGCGCTTGGAGCGGCGGCAGCGCGTCGATCAGATCCTGCACCGACTCGACGAGTCCCGCGCCCTCGCGCAGCAACCGATGGGGCCCTGCCGAGCGCGACGCACCGGCCGGCCCCGGCACGGCGAATACCTCGCGGCCCTGCTCACCCGCGAGCCGGGCCGTCACCAGAGCTCCGCTGCGCTCGGCCGCCTCGACCACCACCACCGCCAGCGTCAGCCCGCTGATGATGCGGTTGCGCCGCAAGAAATGATGGCCGAGCGGCGGCGTACCCGGCGGGAACTCCGTCATCACGAGTCCTCGGGCCGCGACTCGCTCTGCCAGATCGCAGTGCTCGCGCGGATAGATGCGGTCGACCCCGGCGCCGAGAACCGCGACCGTCATGCCGCCGCTCTCCAGAGCGGCCCGATGCGCGGCGGCGTCGATGCCGCGCGCCAATCCGCTCACCACCGGAATCCCCAACCCGGCCAGCCCGGCGGCGATTCGACCGGCCATCGAGAGACCGTAAGCCGTCGCGTCGCGCGAGCCGACCACCGCCACCGCAAGGCCAGCCGAGAGCCCGAACAAGACCTCGTCCCGGCCCCGCACCCATACCTGTTCGGGCGGATCCGGAATCGTCGTCAGCGCGCGCGGGTAGTCCGCGTCGCGGCGCCCGAGCAGACGAACATCACGGGGGTCGGACGCCAGCACGCGGGGACCTTCGCCGCGCGATCGCGGCTCGACAATGCTTGCGGCAGCAAGAAGACTCGCCAACCCCGGAGCCAACCGGGCGCACCCGGTGGCGGCCCGGCCCCGCGGTCGGAAGACATGCCCGAGTTTCTATGCTGAGGTTGCCGCGGTCGCCGATGTCCTGCGGCCCGGCCCCACGGTTGGAAGAAATGCCCGAGTCCGCCGACATCGCCTGGGCACTTGCCGAATTCGAGCGCCGCTTCGCCCCCGCGTCCGTCGAAGGACTGCGCGCCACCGTTCTCTTGCTGCTCGCCGGCTCCGGCGGCGGCCCGTTCCACCTCACGATCGAAGGTGGCCGCCTCGAAACTCACGCCGGCCGCCACGCACACCCCGACGTGCAGATCGAAATCCGTGTAGACGACCTCTGCCGGCTCCTGCGTGGCGACCTCGCCCCGCACACGGCCTTCCTCGAAGGTCGCGTGCATCTGCTCGGCGACGGCGCGCTGGCCTTCCGCCTGCGCGCACTACTCGGGCTCGACGACCGCGGGCCGGGCCAGGCATGAAGCGCGGACTCTTGCCACGACATGCGCGCCCTGTCCGGCGGGTCGAGACACTCGACATCCATGACTCGAGCTTTACGTCTTGCCGCGCCGCGCCTGCGTGGCCTTCCGGACCGGCCGAGCGGGGCTTCGCGCCGAAGGGTCGGCACCGAGGCGGGCGGGCCCGTGGCCGCCTCGGCCCGGCTAGAGCGCGACGCGAAAGGCGCGCACGCGCGCCCGCCGGCTCTCGTCGTAGCGACTAAACTTAGGCGGCGGCAGGGAATCCAGGGGCGTTTCCTCGAAGCCGCTGCGCAGGAAGAAGGTCGCGGCCCCCTCGACCGAGGTCACGGCAAAGAGACCGCGCAATCCTTCCCGCTTGGCCTCGCTGACCAGAGAACGCACCAGTCTCGCCCCGATGCCCTCGCCCTGGAAGCGGGTGATGCCGTAGAGGCCGCTGATCTCGGCCACGCGCCAGGCCGCGTAAGGCGCTCTGTGGAGGGCGGCCACCCCGGCGAGGTGGCGGTCGCCGATCCACGCGCCATAGCCGTCGAGCAGAATTTCACCGATCTCCTCCGCCGTCCTCGGCTTCAGCAGGCCCTCGGCCTGACCGCGCAACAAGAGCCGCTCGACCTCGGGGAAATCGTCGATCCCGAGGCGACGGATTCGGCAATGGTCGTCGAGCGAAAAGAACGTCCCGGCGCCGGCGTACGTGAAGAGTTCGCGCGCCACGTCCTCGACCCGACATAGATTCGCGGAATCGACGCCCGCCTCGAGGGCGCGCGCAATCGCCGCGATCTCGGCCCGGCGCGCGCCGAGGCCCTGAAACTCGGCCTCGCCCCCTTGCAGCAGGACCGCGAGACGCTCGCCGTCAATATACGAAACCGAGGAGCCGCCGCGATCGGCGAGACCGCCCTTGCCGGCGAGCATCACCAGCTTGTGGACCCGCAGGCTTGCCGCCAGCGCGGTCGCGAGTTCCAACGCGGGTGGCCGGCCGGCGATCAAGCAGAGCGGTCGCGCCCGCAGCACGGCCCACGCGGCCTGTGCCATCTCGGAGGCACCCCCCTTCCAGCGCAACACGTCGCCGCGGCGGCGCTTCTCGACGGGCAGAGCGGCGGTGCGGCGGCGGCGCGGCGCCGGCAGCCCGAGCCAGGCGCGCACCTGAGCCAGGTCGGTCGCCCGCTCCGCGCCCAGCACGACGATCACGCGCGCTCCACCGTCAATCAGCTCGCCGACGACGGCCGCGAGCCGTCGTCGCCGGGCCGCCGTGGCGACCACGTCCCGGTCGACGCCGAGCAGCAGCGCATGGCCACGGAAGTCTTCGAGGTAGAAGTCTTTCTCCGAGGGGCTGCGCACGAGGGCGCGCTAGCACGCACCGAGCGCCCGAGGCGAACCTCCCCGCGCGCCAGCACCCGGATTCGCGGCCAGACCGAGCATGCGCCGCGGGCAGCCCCCGCACGCCTGCCGCGCAGGCTCGCGCTCGCACCGAGCACGCGCCGCGGGCAGCCCCCGCAGCTCAGCCGCGCCCCACCGAGGGCCGCAGCGGTCCGACGCGGGCTCCGCTCGCCACCCAGGCCGCGAGCGGCAGGATAAGTCGCCCTCGATGGCGGCTCGATGGTGGCCCCCTCGTCGCCCGCTGCTATGGCAAGCGACACCCGTCGTGAAGCGCCGGCACGGCGCGAGACACGGGCACGCGCATGAGGCATCGCCGCTCGTCCAGTGGCTCGGCCACCCGAACTCGAGAGTGTCCCGTGTTGCGTCCGCTGATCCGATTCGTCGTCATCGCCGCGCTCGCGGCCACTCGCGCGCCGGCAGAGGCAAAGGTCACGGCGGCGAGCGCAGTCGCGACCGAAAGCGCGGGCTTCGGCGATGCGGCGGGCGTGGTCGCGACCGAAAACCCACACGCCGCGGCGGTGGGAGCTTCGGTACTGGCGTCGGGCGGCAGTGCCGTGGATGCCGCCATCGCCACAGCCCTCGCCGTCTGCGTCGTCCATCCGACCTCGTGCGGTATCGGCGGCGGCGGATTCATGGTGGGATGGGACGCCGCAACGCGCCGCGCGTGGGCACTCGATTTCCGCGAGACGGCGCCCGCGGCGATCGCGCCGGCCCTCTTCGACAAGGATGGAAAATATGATCCGGCCCGCAGCCGCACCGGCGGGCTCGCGGTCGGTGTTCCGGGCGACGTCGCCGGCCTGGCCGAAGCCCAGCACCGCTACGGCCGGCTCGCCTGGCGGGAGGTCGTGGCGCCCGCGGCACGGCTGGCTCGAACCGGGTTTGTCGTCTCGCCGCATCTCGCCCAGAGCATCGCCAAAAACCGCGCCAGCCTGGCCGCCGATCCACCACTCGCGAGCGTCTTCCTGACCGCGGCGGGAGAGCCGCTCGCGGCGGGCAGCCGGCTGCGCCGCCCCGAGCTGGCGACGACCCGTGACGCCATCGCCCGGAGCGGACCCTCGGCCTTCTACGCGGGCGAAAGGGCGCGCGCGATCGCTGCCGCCGTGCAGGCGCACGGCGGCGTCCTGACCGTGGCCGACCTCGCCGCCTACCGGCCGGTGTGGCGCGAGCCGCTGCGCGACACCTACCGCGGCGCGGGTGTCTACACGATGCCGCTCCCGAGCAGCGGCGGGCCGACGCTCTTGCTCGCGCTCGGCGTCCTTTCCCGGCACGACCCGGCAGCGTTCGGTCCCGGCTCGCCGACCTTGTTTCACCTCACCGCCGAGATTCTCAAGCACGGCTTTGCACACCGCGCCGCCACCGCCGGCGACCCCGCATTCGACCGTCTTGCCCCCCTGCCCGTCCCCGACGAGCTGGCGCGGCGCATCGACAGCTTCCGCACGCGACCCGCCCGCGCCTACGGCCCAGGCGACGCGGCCGCGCACGACGCCGGCACCGCACACGTCTCGGTGCTCGCCGCCGACGGCAGCGGCGTGGCCCTCACGACGACCATCAATACCGCTTTCGGGGCCTTCATCGGTGTTCCCGGCACAGGGATCGTGCTGAACAACCAGATGGACGATTTCACCTTCGACGCCCCCAACGCCTTCGGTCTCGCGCCGGGCCGCAGCAACCGCATCGCTCCGCGCAAGCGACCGGTTTCCAGCATGACGCCGACGCTGGTGGTCGAGGACGGCCGGGCCACCGTCGCCGTCGGCGCCTCGGGCGGCCCGTTGATCGTCAGCGCGACCCTGCAGGCCGTGGTCGGTGTCCTCGATCTCGACGCCACTTCAGCCAGCGCGCTCGAAGCGCCACGCATCCATCACCAGTGGCAACCCGACATCCTGCTGGTCGAGCCGGGAGTGCGCGAGATCGATCGCATGGCGCTGACTCGGCTGGGCCACGCGATCGTCGAGATTCCCGGCGTCGCTGCCGTGTCGCTGGCCGTCGCGCGGCCCGGACGAGCGGTCAGCGCGGCGGGCGATCCGCGCAAGGGCGGGGGCGCAGCGCTCGCCCAATCCCCTGCGCGCGAGTCAAACCCGTCGCCCACACACGCCGTGCCCCCGCCGGCCCCGGCGACGGTCGGAACCCGGCGATGAGCCAGCCCGTGGCGGCGATCTCGGTCATCGTCTCGACCCGCAACCGCGCCGACTCGCTCCGCTTGCTGCTCGCGAGCCTCGACCTGATCGACGCGCCGGGCGTGCCCTACGAGGTCGTGGTGGCAGATAACGATTCCGACGATGACACGCCGCGTGTGCTCCGCGAGTGGCGAGCGGGTGGAAACGAGCGCGTGACGCTGCGAGTGCTCGAGCGCGGCAAATCGCGCGCCCTCAATGCCGCAATCGCGGCGTCGCGAGGCGAGGTCCTCGCCTTCCTCGATGACGATGTTCTCGCCGAGCGGCGCTGGCTGGCGGAGATCTGGCACCATTTCGCCAGCCACGATTGCGTCGCCGCGCAGGGTGCGGTGCTCTGGCCGCCGGCCGCCGAGCAGGATCCTGCCCTGCGCGCCCGTCTCGAACGCTACGGCACGCTGGTGCGGATCGAGCATCCGGCCGACTCGGGCCGGGCACGCTTGACGGGCATCAACATCGCGCTGCGTCGCCACACGCTCGCCGTGGTGGGTGGCTTCGACGTCCGGCTGGGCCCGGGGGCATCCGGGCACAGCGAGGATTTCGAACTCTCGACCCGCATCCGAAAACTCGGCGGGCAGATCGATTTCATCCCGGGAGCCCGCGTGCGGCACCAGATGGAGCCGACCCTGCTCACCGACGACTACTTCCGCGCGCATCACCGGCGGGTCGGCCGGAGTCGCTACGTCCACAAGCGCAATTCGCTGCTGTTCAGCATCCTGCCCAATCTCGCGCTGGCCGCACTGGCCTGGGCCGCGCACGCGCTCAGCGGAAACCGCGAGCGCCAATACCGCGCGCACGGCCGACTGCTGCATTACGGCGAGATGCTGCGGTTGCGCTGGCGCAGCGGCCAAGGCCCCGGCTGAACTCCGACGCACGACGGTGCTCGCAGCGCGACACGCCGCTTTGCGGTGACGACGTGGCCAACGCCCCGGCTGAGCCGCTTCCGTGCGGCGGCTTCGGGGCCAGGTCGGCTCGCGGCCGTGCCCAGAATTGGTGCACTTGCTCAGCCGGGAGGCAGCTTTGGCCCCGACGCGGCCCGGCCCGCCTCGATCCGATGCAGCAGCCCGCTCATCAGCGCGGCGCCCCTTGCCCCCAACAGCCACCGATTTGCCGCCGGCCGCTGGGGCAGTCCTCTGGCGCGGGCCAGCCGGAGCACAGTCCAGACAGGCAAATGGGGCGCGTTTCACGTTCGCTCCCGTGAGGCACGCCGGTTGCGTCCGGGACCCCAACGCAACGAGCGAGCGACCGCGGAAAGGCCGCGGCACGTTCGCCAGCCGAGCGAGCGCAGGCGGCCGAGATTCCCTCCACGGCCGGCTGCGCTCGCCGTCGGCGCCGTCGCCAAGTCGCGGCACGACCGCACCCACGGCCTGGCCTCGGTCTGCACCGCCGGATCCCCGCGGCACCATCGGACTCTGACCCATCAGCCATCGCGCGGGTGCGCCACGATCGGCAAGCTCCGGCGCCAGAAGCCAACCTTCGGACTCTGATCCAGCAGCGATCGAGCAGGTGCGGCCGACACGTTCGCTTCCCGCCCCGGAAGCGCCATCGGAACTTCCGTCCGGGTGTCGTCGTCGCGCAAGCGGACGGGCCCGTCGAGCCGCCCGGCACGATGTGCTCGCGAGCCCCGTCGGGAGCGTCGTCGTCGCGCGAGCGGACGCACGCTCCGGCTCCCGGCCCTGACGCGGGCAGAGATCGGATGATAGGTCGACAGCGATGGACCGCCGACCTCGGAAGCCGCCTCGGGTAGCGATCATCGGCGGCGGCATCGCCGGCCTCGGCATGGCACTCCTGCTCGCCCGGCGCGGACACCGTGTGATCGTCCACGAACGCGATCATCGCCCCCCGGTCGACGGGCCCGACGCGGCCTTCGCCCGTTGGGATCGCCCGGGCGTCCCGCAGTACCGGCACTCCCACATCCTCCTCGCGCGCCTCACCATGTTGATGCGCGAACACTTACCCGAGGTGCTCTCGTTGCTGCGTCTGGCCGGCGCCATCGAGGTCCCGCTGACGATGGCCGCACCCCCCGAGCTCGATCTGGGTCCGCGACAAAAGGGCGACGGCGAGCTGGTGCTGCTCGCCTACCGTCGCGCAGCCCTCGAATGGGCCCTCTTGACGGCGGCGCGCCGGGAACCCCTGATCGAAGTCCGTGAGGGCGTGCACGTCTCGGGACTGCTCGGTACCAGGCAAGGTACCGGCCGCCGCCCGCGCGTCCGCGGCCTGCGTTGGCGATCGATCCCGCCCCCCCTGCCCAACGACGCATCATCCGAAGAGATTCACTGGCAGTCCCGCGCGGCCACCAGGCCCTCGGGCCCGGAGCGCCGCACGCTTGCGCACATTGTGATCGACGCGAGCGGCCGGCGCGCTCTCGGCGCCGAGTGGCTCGCTCAGGTGGGTGGGCAGACGCCAGTCAGCGAATCGGTGCCGACAGGCATATTTTATTTCACGCGCTTCTACCGGCTGCTGGGACCGCCACCGCGGGGCTTCTCGACCGGCCTCGTCGGCGGGGACATGGGCTGGATCAAGCTCGCGACCTTTCCCGGAGACAACGGCACGTTCTCGATCACGGCCGGCAGCGCGATCGAGGACGAACCGCTCAAGAGCCTGGCCGAACCGGCGGTCTTCGAGGCGATGCTCGCGGCGTTCCCGTCGATTGCCGCGTGGCGCGCGCGCGGGGTCTCCGAACCGCTCGACGGCGACGCCACTCCCGTGCTGGTGATGGGCGGCCTCAGCAACGTCCTGCACAATTTCAAACATGGGCGCCCGGAAGGATTCTTCGCGCTCGGTGACGCGCTCTGCCATTCGAATCCGATGTACGGTCGCGGCGTCACCAGCGCCCTTCTCTCCGCGGTCCTCCTTGACGACGCTCTCGTAGCCGCCGCGGGTGACGATCAGGCCGCGGGCCGGCTCTACGCCCGCGCGGCGGCACGGGAGATCGTCCCCTTCTGGGAAGCAGCCGCCCGGGCGGATGGATTCGGCAGGGCCGCGCGGCAGAGAAGCGTGGCCGCCGAGGACGGGACCGACCCCGGCATCCTCTCCTGGCTGACCGCACCCCTTGCGGAGACGCGAAACGCGCTGGGCTGGCTTGCGGGAGCGTTCTTCGAGAAAGGGCTCGCCCCGGCAATGCGGGCCGATGCCACCGTCTACCGCACAGTGATGCGCGTCATGAATATGCTCGACAACCCGCAGGCAAGCTTCGTCAGCCCGGAAATCCTCCTGAGGATTCTGCCCCACCTTGCCGAATCGCTGCTCACGGGACGCCGACGCACGGTTTTCGCCGGCCCGACGCGCGCCGAGGGGCTCGCGATCGTCGAGCGGCACAAGGGGCGTGGCTCGGCCCGCCCGCCAGCGCCCGGACCGCGCAGCAACCGCGCGCCAGCCCTGCCGGAGGCAGCGCCGCGCGCCGAGGCGCAGGTGCGGCCGTTGCGACTCGCCTGAGCATGACCCTGGGCGAGTGACACACCCGACGCGCCACCATCCTGACGCGACGGCGCGCGGCATCACGATCGAGCGACCGGCCGGGGTCTCGGTCCTTGCCGCAGCGACAGCCCTGCCACTCGCGGGGCCGTTCCTCGGCGATCTCCTCGCGCGCCGGGATGAAATTGGCCTTGGCCGATGCACGCCCAACGCCCCCCGGTGGCCCGTGGCGGGCCTTGCAACATCGCTCCCCAGATCTCAAGATCCGAAGGACGGCCACCGTGGGAAGTGGTGTGGAGGAATGACGATGCATTCGACGGGATTTTCCTGGCTCCGACTCGCCCTTGCGGCCAGCCTCATGCCCCTCTGTCTCGGCGCGCCGATGGCAGAGGCAGCGATCGTCGGCGTGCTCGAGGAGCCCGTCAGCGGCGGCTCCTGTTCCGGAATCGGCAACGTCCGCGGCTGGGCTTACAGCGACACCGGGGCCGAGCTCGTCCAGCCCTTCGCCGTCACCGTCGACAGCGTGGCCGCGATCGAAGTGCCCTGCTGCGCGTCGCGCGGTGACGTCCAGGCCTCCCAGCCCGGCGCGCCGCTGCGCACCGGGTTTTCGGGCAGCTACAATTTCCAACTCCTGACGCCCGGCGCTCACACTTTCGCCGTGACCGTACAGAGTTCGAGTGGCGAATCGACCGTGCTCACGTCGACCTGCACCAGCCACCGCTTCGACGACGCGACGTTCCTCGGCGCGGTCGACTTCGACAACAACGCCGAGGGCTTCTGCGAGAGCGACCTCGACGATCCGAACCTGATCTGCTGTTTCGGGGTACGGGTCACGCGCCGCAGCGACAGCCAGGCCTTCGTCTGTGATGACGCCTGCTTCCGCTGGCAGAACGCCGCGCAGGGACTCGTGCTCACCACCGGCGCGATCTTCGACGACCCGGCCTGCGTGCCCATCGATTAGCGTCCCGCACCGGCAGGACACCAAGCGGGCCGGGGGACCGCGGGACACCGGCCCACCACGCCGGGTCCCGATGTCGAAGACACCGCGCCACCGTTCTGGCGCGCCCCGGGCAGCGCCCGAACTCTGCCCCCAGCGTCTCCGGCGACATCCTCGCCCGAAGCGCATCGTTCCTGGCGGCGGCAGCCCGGTGCCGTCCACACCGCCCGCCACTCCTCAAGCTTCCCGGTGGAACGTCTTCCCAAGGTCGTGCTAGCTTCTCCGCGTTTGTCGGCCCACGCCGGGCCAGACCGATGGACCCGCCCGTCGCGTGGAGAGGATTGGAGAGATGACGCAAACACGCATCGCGGCTACGAGCGGACTCGATCCATCGATTCCGCCCGAGGTCGCCCTCTTTTCGTACTACCGCAACGCCGAACAGCACGGTGCGAACCTGCTCTTCCGGCTGCTGCGGCACCTCGAGACCCCGGAAGCGCAGGTGGCTCTCTCGCAGCATCTGGCCGAGGAGACCCGCCACGCCTGGTTGTGGACGGAGCGCTGCCTGCGCGCCGGCCACAAGCCCTTGATCGTCGATGACGGCTACCAGACGCGCATTGGACGCGCGGCCGGCATTCCGCGCGACAAGGTCGATCTGCTGGCCCTGACCGTGGTCGTCGAGCAGCGCGCGCTCCGGCGGTACCAGCGCCATCTCAAGAGCCCGACCGTCGATGTCGATACCCGAGAGGTGCTCGAGCGGGTCACCGCCGACGAGGCCTGGCATGTGGACTGGATCCGGGAAGAGGGCCGGCGCATCGCCGCCGAGAAGGGCGCGCCGGAGCGTTTCGACGATGCGGTCCGGCGCTACCGCCAGATCGACGCCGCAGTCACAGCAGAGCTCGAGGTCGCCGAGCGCGAACAGCTCGGGGCGGTCGCGGTCGAGTGGTGACGCCCGCCTTCGGTCGCCTGCCGCGCCGCGGGGAGACCCCCCGGGTCGCAGGGCACAGCACAGCGACCACGCATCCGCCCACTCATCACGCATGGCCCCCGGTCAGCGCATCGAATAAAGGCGATTGACGGCCGTCTCTTCAAGGCGTCAGCCTTGCCCACACGACCTTCGGGAGAAATCGCATGTTTCATCAGGCAGATCTCGGCAGCCCCCCCACCCCCCGGCGCCATGCGCGTCGCGTCTTCCCGCTGGCGGGGCTGGTCGCGACTCTGGTCGTGCTGCCGCTGGCCGCCGGCGGAGCTGCCGCCACCGGACTGCTCGAGAACCCCTCGCCCGGCAGCGTGCAGAGTGGCGTCGGCGTGCTCTCGGGCTGGCATTGCGATGCCTCCACGACCCCGATTGAAATCGTCATTGATGGCACCCATATCATCCCCGCGGCCGCGGGCACGCCGCGCGAGGACACCTCTGCGACATGCGGCGACACCGCCAACGGCTTCGGCGCGTTGTGGAACTTTGCGCTGCTCGGCCCCGGTGCCCACACCGCCGTGGCCCGTGCCGGTGGCGTGACGTTCTCGAGCCGCGACTTCATGGTCACGACCCTCGGCGTGCCCTTCGCACGCGGGCTGGAGGGCACGTTCCAACTCGATGACTTCCCCAACGCGCAGGGCTCGGTCCTGCTGACCTGGCAGGAAGCCCAGCAGGGCTTTGCGATCGCCAACTACACCACCTGGGCCGCGCCGACCTCGGCCGCACGCCCGGCGCCCGTGTCGAGCGGACTCGGTAGCGCTGCCGCGACAGACGAGGGCCTCCTCGAGAATCCCGGCACGGGCTCCGTCCAGTCCGGCGTGATTCTGTTCTCCGGCTGGCACTGCAACGCGACCACGCTGCCGATCGACATCGTGGTGGACGGCACCACCGTCATTCCCGCGGCTGCCGGGACGCCTCGCGACGACACCGCCGCGCGCTGCGGCGACAGCAACAACGGCTTCGGTGTGCTCTGGAACGCCAACCTCTTCGGACCCGGCACGCACACCGCCGTGGCGCGAGCCGACGGCGTCCCCTTCGACACGAACACCTTCCAGGTGACGACGCTGGGGGCGAACTTCCTGCGCGGCGTGGCCGGCCGCTTCCGCCTGCCCGGCTTCCCCGGCCCAAGCGAAGACGTGTGGGTCGTCTGGAGTGAGGCCAAGCAGAATTTCGTGATCGACGAACGCTCGCCGACCGAGGGGCCGACTCCCCAGCCCGCCTCGACCCCGACGCCGGGTGCCTCGACCCCGACGCCGGGTGCGGCCACCCCGACGCCGAGCGGAACTTCGACACCCGCGCCTACCCCCACGGCGGCACCGACGGCCCAGCCGACCGCCACACCCGTGCCCACACCCGCACCTACACCCACGGCCGGCCCTCTCTGCGGCAACGGCGTGGTCGACTTCGAAAACGGCGAGGAATGCGATGGCTCCGATCTCGACGGAGAAGACTGCGACTTCCTCTACGGCGGCTCCGCGAGCTGCAGCGGGCAGCTCGCCTGCACTCCGGATTGCCGCTTCGACGGCTCGCAATGCGACTGCCCCTGCGACACGGACATCGATTGCGACCGTCCTCTCGACCACCCGATCGAGTGCGGCCCAACCTACTGCGGTGAACTGAGCGAACCCGTCTGCTCGATCAGCAACCCCGCTCCCGGCTGCTGTGACTGTGTCTACGACTGGGGCGTCTGCCTCAACGGACGCTGCGTCGCCGACGACTCGTTCTCTTCGGCGACCCTGAATCAGATTTGCTTCGGCTACGAGGACGGAGATCCCGATTTCCCGCGGTGCGACTGGACGCCGCCCTGATGAGCCGGCGAGCCGAGGCCGCGCTGAAACGCCTGCGCGCAATCGGCCTCGGTCTCCCCGGGGTCACCGAGAAAGAGGCGTGGAACACCACGACCTTCCGCCTCGCTGACAAGAAAATGTTCGCCATGTTCGCCAACGATCACCACGGCTCGGGTCAGGTGGCGGTCTGGCTGAAGGCAGCCCTGGGGGCGCAGGAACTCCTGGTCGAGTCCGATCCGGCACGGTTCTTCGTGCCCCCCTACGTCGGCCCCGGGGGCTGGGTCGGCGTCGATCTCGGGGCGGGCGTCGACTGGGACGAGGTGGCGGATCTCATGGGCGAGGCCCTGGCGCTGGTCGCCCCGCAGCCGCGCGCGAAGACCACCTCCGCGAAGTCGCCGCGCCCGGGGGCAGGGCGTGCGCCGTCCGCGCGGGGGCCACGCCCGTTGACCACCAAGGCGAGTCGGCCGCGGTCTCGCGCCCGGCCGGCCTGACGCTGCCCCTGCCGATCTCCTTCGGGCTCGTCGGTTCCCATCTACCTCGGAAGTGCGCAGCCCGTCGGCCGGGCTGCCCCGCCGATCGAACGGGTCGATGGTGCCTGCGGGGGGTACATCGCCAGTTCCACCAGCTCCGGTCCGACGGCCCCGCCGATCGAACGGGTCGATGGTGCCTGCGGGGCTTGCGCCCCCCGCCCTCTTCGCCGCCCGAGGTACCGCACCGATCGGACGGGTTGATTGCGACAGGACGGGCTGGAGCCTCTCGTCACGCTCGCCGCCCCGAGGTGACGCCCCGACCAAGCAGGTCGATTGCGACCGCGCGCGCGCCGGACATCGCTCGCGGGCGACCGACATGCAATATCGACTTCCCGCCGCGTCGGCTCGCCGCGGCGCTCCTCCCATGGATCTGTCACGCATCATCTTCGCCGCGCTCGTGCTGGTCGCCGGTCTTGCCGGCGGACTGCCGCCGCTGCGCCGGGGCCCCGTCCGTGCGACGCGCGTCCTCGCTCTCGGCAACGCCTGGGCGGCAGGCCTCTTCCTCGGCATCGGCCTGATCCACATGCTGCCCGAGGCCGACGCCGAATGGCGCACACTCATCCCGGGCTACCCGGTCGCGGCGCTGCTCGCCTCGGCGGCCTTCCTTCTGGTGCTCTTCTTCGAGCACGTCCCGCTGGCGCCGCACGAGCACGGAATCGTCGAAGGGATCGAGCACGGCCGGGACGAACTCGCGCAAGAGCTGGGTGCGCACGCGACCCGGCCCGGGGCCTGGGTCTACACGCTACTTGTCGCCCTCTCGGTGCACAGCCTGCTCTCGGGGTTGGCCCTGGGGAGCCAGACCACCCTCCTGCGGGCGCTGCCGATCTTCGTCGCCATCGTCGCACACAAAACGACCGAAGGTCTGGCGCTGGGGGTGAGCCTGGCCCGCAACGCGGTGCCCCTGCGTGCGGCCGTGGGGCTGGTCATGCTCTGGGGACTCGCGACCCCAGTCGGCATTCTGGGTGGTGGCGTGGCCGCCGACGCCCTCTCGGGACACGCCGGACGGATCTTCGCCGCAACCAGCCTTGCGCTGGCCGCCGGAACGTTCATCTACGTGGCCGCCCTCGACATCATCCAGGAGGAGTTCACCCACGGTGGCGATCGCGTCGCCAAATGGTGGCTTGCGCTGGCCGGACTCGCAGCTGCGGCGGTGCTCGCGATCTGGACCTGAACCGCGACCGTCCTGCGACAAGGCCCGACCCGCCGAGCGGTGACGACTCGCGCGACCTGCCCGGCCATCGCGTCCGACACGCTGGACGTCATCACCTCGCTGACCGGTGACGACTCGATCGGCGCGACCTGCTAGACCGGGAACCATGTTGATCTCTGCTCTGGACACCCCCCTTGCCGGCGCGGGGACCGCGCCCGCCACCCGGCCCGGCCGAGCCCGCCCGCCGCGTGCGACACGGGCCTGCGCCCCGCGGTCTGGGCCCGACCGGGCCGCATC
>SXGS01174559.1_pt1 | contig 34805 bp, 29 predicted proteins | sample 3174681 | NCBI WGS metagenome assembly SXGS01 (sample SAMN11356861, study PRJNA531348) | freshwater metagenome | isolation source: freshwater sample F1-80 | place: China: Fuxian Lake, Yuxi | collected 2017-12-25
AAAGGGAGCAAATGTACACCCGCATTTGGCAGGCGACTTGTTTGTTAATGAAGTAGCAAGAGAACGGGTCGAAGTCCGTGCCGTGGCACTGCCCCCCCCAGGCTGCTTGAGCTGGACTTAAACCCAGACGCTTGAATGCTGGGAAGCGAAATAAAAATCAACCCAAAACATAGGGCATCTACTCGAATGTAGAGATCATTTCACGAACAGCGTCCTGGCGGTGTCCTGGCGCGCCCAAGACGAAGGCGGAATCAGGTGTTCGGTTTCAAAATGCTCCCTGAATTTCATGGCTTCGCGGAGATTTGAGCCCGGATTGACTCCAGCTTTTTCACGGTAGCTGACATCGCGCGGTGTATCTTCTGCTTCCAAATAGGGCTGATTAATTGCCTGCCAATCTTTTGCGAGCGTGCTTTCATTCAACCTTTGATGAATGCAACTGCTGACTTCATAGGGGGTTCCACATGCCTGAATCCAACTCAGATTCTAAAGTCGAAATGGTCATCACCTCACGTGAACGCGATTTGGGTGGATTCACTGTGCGAAGGATTCTCCCCTACGCCTCGCACCGGATGGTGGGACCTTTCATCTTTTTCGATCATATGGGTCCAGCGGAATTCCCGCCCGGTCACGGCATTGACGTGCGACCGCACCCTCACATCAACCTTGCGACCGTGACGTTTCTTTTCGAAGGACGCATTCATCATCGCGATAGTCTCGGCTCTGATCAGCCGATCGAACCGGGTGCGATCAACTGGATGACGGCCGGCCGAGGCATTGTGCATTCCGAACGAACGCCTGAACCCGAGCGCAGCCGCGGATCCAAGATGGAAGGCATCCAACTTTGGGTAGCGCTGCCGAAAGAGGCCGAAGAAGTTGAACCGAGCTTCAAACACCATCCAAAAGAAACGCTTCCGGAATTTGAGATCAACGGCGTGAAGTTAAAGCTTCTTCTCGGAAGCGCTTTCGGTCGCAAGAGCCCCGTCGCTCTCCACTCGGATCTTTTTTATGTCGAAGCACGCATGCCGAAAGGCTCGCGTCTTGAACTCGAAAGCGAAGGCCGCGACTGCGCGGTTTACGTCGCAAAAGGTCGCACGCACGTTGAAGAAAAAGAAGTCGGTGAATGTTCGATGGCGATCGGGCGCAACGGTGCAAGTCTTTCGATCAAAGCGGATGAGGATTCTCGCGTTATGCTTCTCGGTGGATCGCCCCTTGGTGAGCGGAAGATTTTTTGGAATTTCGTTTCAAGCTCGGCCGAGAGAATTGCGGAAGCAAAAGCCGAATGGAAAAAGGGTCCGCGCCCGGAGAGCGCGCGCTTTCAACCGATTCCAGGCGATGATCGCGAATTTATCCCGTTGCCCGAAGAACCTCCTCCGGTCAAAGGCACTATTATGTAGGTCGTTAGGCATGTCGTTCGCTCGGCATGCGATTGGATCGGTGACTTCGAAATCTAGGTCACCTTGTTCAACAAAACCTTGATCCGTTTTTTTTCTTCAAGTACCGTTTTATCTAATCCAGTTGGGGAGTAGCTAGCCGCGCTGAACTTGCGCGGATGAAGAATCGACACACTGAGCGATGAGGCTCCGGTTCTTCAGTTCTCCGGGCGGGTCCAAGACCCTCCGGAAAATCAGCGAGACTAACACGGCTAACAGTGGCCGTGGTGTGTCTCATCGCTCCCTCGATCGAGCCCTCCGCGTACCGCTGCGCCGAAAAGCAGACGAAGATCATCACGCGGAGGAATCATGCAAGCCGGTCTCGAATCCTTTCTCTTAGTTGCCGTCAGCGAAATGGGCGATAAAACGCAGCTCTTAGCGCTGGTTCTGGCTTCGCGCTTCCGCAAGCCCTGGGCCATCATGGCCGGAATCCTCGTCGCAACGATTCTCAATCATGCGCTGGCTTCTTGGATCGGCGTTCATCTGGCGCACTTTGTTCCCGCCGACATCATGAAGTGGGTTCTCGCCTTTACGTTCTTCACCTTTGCTGGATGGCTCCTCATCCCCGACTCGGAAGAAGATTTAAAAGAGCGCTCTCATCACGGCGCTTTTCTCACGACGCTTGTCACATTTTTCCTAGCCGAGATGGGAGACAAGACTCAAATCGCGACGCTCGCTCTAGGAGCCAAATTCAAATCCACTCTCTGGGTCACGATGGGAACGACGATGGGCATGCTAGTCGCCGACGGACTTGCCGTTTTCTTTGGTGATGAGCTGACGAAAAGAATTTCGTTGAAGTGGGTGCACCGAATCGCGTGCGCTTTGTTTGTCGCTTTCGGCATCGCGATCCTTCTCGGGTTCTAAAATACCGAGGAATCAAAATCCGTCGAAGGAACCAGTCTTTTTTAGATTTGCACCTTTCGCGGACGGCGAAGTCACCTTGCCAAATTCGGCCTTGATCACTGGAGCTTGAGTTTCCGGCGTGATGTCGCTTACCCCACCTTCAACCATCACCGTGAGATCACGCGTGAATGAAAGCAAAACATCCGCTTCGGCCGACATGCGACGTGTTGCTTCGGCGGCCGTAGCGGCGGCCGAAGCATTGGATTGCGAGGCGCGATCGAGATCGTTCATCGCGCGGCCAATCTGCTCGAGTCCTGTGGATTGCTCCAGGCTCGCTGATGAGATTTCGGTATTGAGCTGCGACACTTTACGGATGGAGCTCACGATCTCCGAGAACGTATGGCTGCTCTCTTCGACCTGTTTTTTTCCTTCATGAATTTTTGCGGCACTTCCCGAAATGAGAGCCGAGATATCATGAGCGGCCGTTCCGCTCTTCTGAGCGAGAGCACGAACCGCTTCGGCAACGACGGCGAACCCTTTTCCTTGCTCGCCAGCCCGCGCTGCTTCGACCGCAGCGTTCAGCGCGAGAAGATTCGTTTGAAACGCGATATCATCGATCACGCCGGTGATCTCTTCGATTTTCTTCGATGTCTCCGCGATTTCCGTCATCGAAACGTTGAGCTTTGCGATTCGGGACTCGCCCGCGTCCGCTGCTTCGTCACTCGCTTTTGCCAATCGAGCGGCTTCGTGTGCATTGGCCGCGTTGAGTTTCACGATGCTCGTCAACTCTTCAAGCGAGGCAACAGTCTCTTCAAGCGCCGAAGCCGTCGTTGTTGCGCCGGACGCCACTTGATCGCTCGATTCTGCAAGTGAATTGGATCCTTCGAAAATCCCATCACTGCTCTTAGCGAGCACTACGGCGAGATGTGAGAGTTTTTTCGATAAGCCGAATGCGACCCAAAGAAAAAGTCCGATCGCGCAACTCACTCCGATCATCAGAAATCCGATGATCTGCAGAGCGGCTTGCCTGGTTGTGGCCTGGGTTTCTCGAATCTTGCGAGTTGCATCGTTGCTGACGAGTTCCAGGAGTTTGACGGAAAGCGCATCGTACTTCGCGCGATTCGGTAAGTAGGTTTTGCTAAAGTACTCATTGGCTTCCGCCGTTTTTCCAGCGCGGAGGAGTTCGAGAACTTTATCCTCCGAGACGTTGAGTTCCTGCTCGTCAAACTCGCCCATTTCAGCAGCGAGCGTTTGAATTTCCGCACTCTCCACGATCCTTCCGAGTTCTTCGATGACCGCGACGTTTTTGTCGTCGGCGGACTTCTTACGCTTTAACTCCGAGTCCTGGGTCGGGTCTAGCATGTAGCTCTTGATCGCGTCCGACATCACGCCTACCTGAATTCGCGATTCGAACGCTAGCTCTTTTGCCCTGACGGCTTTCTCTAAACCACCGCCGTTGGTCCGCAAAAGAGTCCAGGTGAAGACGCTTGTCGCAGTTGCAACCGCGAAGAGCGGAATTGAAAGCAGTGCGAACTTTCGAATTAACGAAATTTTACGAACGCCGTTCACGCAGAACATCTCCCGTTCACCGGATTTTTCAAACCATCGGGATTTTGCGAACGGGACTTAATAAAAAGAGTTTAGTGACGGGACATCTCGCGAAATCGTTAAACCGAAAGCACGGAGGCTCGTAAGATCTTACTCTCGACGTTCGTCGGTTCAATGTTTCAAAACGCTCTCTGAACCAGGAATCAAAAGTCATCGGCAACAAGTTCTCCAGATGCGGGCGAAATCAGTGTCTCACGACGAAACGCCCGACTTTGCTAACCTCGCGAAAACCCCTGCGTAAGACTGGTCTCACGCCACAAACTTAGACGTTCCCAAACGCCTTAGGTATCCTTTTCTCAAAGGCCTATGTTCGTCGTTCTTTTTTGATTTGGTTTCCTCGGGGGATACCTCAATGCGCTGCTCTCTCTTTTCGCTCGCCGTGCTGTCGGTCGGACTTCTCTCTGCCTCCGCCGAAGCTCGACCGCTCTCCGAAGGCGCTCTCTTTGCACGCTGCTACGCTCAACTCACCGGAAAACCGGTTCCGCTCAACCACGCCGTTCATCAGCAAGTGAAGGCAGGGCAAATCAAGGCGATCGACGCTTGTAATGCCCTTCTCGACAAGGGCGCGTTGTCAGCCGGCGGAGCACTCGTAAAACAAAACGATCCGGAAGCTGAAGCCGTTCTCACGCAGCTTTATAACTTTCACCGCACTTGGTTCCCCGTCAGCAACCAAGAGCAGCTTCCCGACTACTCGGGCGAGTACGCCCTCCAAACCGAAGACGTCTTCGACATGACGGAGCCGGCGCTCGCACTCACGAAAGCAACTCTCGGTGGGCACCAGTACCGCGAAGTGATCACGAGCTTCCGCGGCGTTCGCGCCCTTCGCCGCGTGAACATGGGACTTCGTCAAGCTTACGGCTACAATGCGATGTCTCCCTCTCGCCGGCTGTACGCAAGCCCTGATTTAGGTCTCTACGATCAGAACCACTTTTGGTTCCGCGGCAACGGTGGATTCGCTGGAAACGGGTCGGGATCGGTTTCCGTTCAGTTGCCGATGATCCAGGTCGGTGACCTCGTAGGCATCGGCTTCAACAACATGCAAGGTGCTGCGCCCTCTTATACGCTGACGCCACTTGCGATCACGCAAGATGAGCCCCGCGTAGGCAAAGAGCCCGGTCTCATGGGGAATCTCGATCTCATGAATTCCCACGGAGGCGGGATCATGGGTTATCCGATTTATCTCCTCACTTACCTTGGCCACGGCAAAGGCGTGAAGATGGATGGAGCACTGAAAATGCCTCGCAAATGGTCGCAGCAAACCATGCAGACTTTCATGTGCACCAACTTCCCGGCCCTTCGCGAGTCGGATGTAGCGCAATTTGTGGTTCCAGGCTCACCGACGCCTTTTCGTGGTGCCCGTGCCTGCGTCACGTGCCACGGCACGCTCGATCAAATGGGAAGTGTCGCACGCAACTTCACGTGGGCTTCTTCCGATTTCACGCGCCCAACGGAGCAAGGAGCTGACAATCGCAAAGTCATGGCGCTGATCGGTAAGTTCAACGCTGATCTCGCTCCGCACGGATCGTGGTCTGACCGCACGGTTGAGAACTTCCACCGACAAACGCCCACAGGTCGCCTTTACTTCCGCGCGTTCTCCGGTGAACTCATCGATATCCCGGTCAATGGCTTGACTCAACTCGGTGAAGCGATGGCCTCGACGGATGACTTCTATCAATGTGCAGCTAAGCGCTATTTTGAATTCATGACTGGCGTTCAAGTTCCTCTCTTCGATCGCCGCGATCCTAAAAACAGCGACTTGCTCCGCAACATCTCGCAAGCCGCGATCAACGATCGCAAGTACGTCGAGACGATGGGGCTTGAGCTCAAGCAACACCAGTCGGTGGTGCGTTTGCTCAAGAGCATCATGGCAAGCCCCTATTACCGTGAATCGAACTATCGCCCGGAATAAGAAGGAAAACATGAGTCACGACCACGATCACAAGCTCAGTCGCAGGGGATTTCTCGGAACCAGCGCGATCATCGGCATGCAGACGACCGGAATGCTTCCGGTCGCGGCCCTCTTTGAAGCGATCACGATGGGTTTCGTACGCCAGGCCTACGCCGAAACGCTGAAGCTCGGCGATCCGCGCAACTATATCAACGTGATGATGATCGGTGCGCCCGCACGTTACACGTTCGATCACTGGGTGCGTCCCACTCCTGGGGAACCGTTTGCGACAAACCCTCTCGTAGCGACTCGGCTACGCGAAACAAACGGGATTTATACCGACACGGACTACATCACCTTCAATCATCGTGGCGTCGAGATTCCGCATATGTTCAGTCAATCCGTGAACACGAGCGCGGGTGCCACGCCCTTGACTCAACTTGCGGATAACATGCTCGTCATCCGCGGCTACGGCACGGGCGTCGATGGCCACCCTGCGAACGCGGCCGTTCAAGTTCGTCCCATCGGCGGAGCGCCGTCCATCTCGGGCCTCGTGGCGGATCACTCGAACGTTCCCTTTTCGGCCGTTCAGTACTCGAACCGCGGCGATTTCTCGACCTTCGTTTCAAACGTCGGAAAAGGAATTTCGCTCACCGACGACGGGAGACCTGCCCACGCACTCATGCAAGGTTTCTCGCAGCCGAGCGGGATGAACGCGCGCAACCTGAAAAACAAATACGCGGGTCTTCTCGATGGCTACCGCTCTCGTCTAGGTATGATGTCGAGCGGAAACGATAAAGCCTCGCGCATCCTCGCATCTAACGCAAACAACGCAACTGCGTTGATGCGTAAAGGGCTGGCCGCGCTCGATGGATTCTGGGATCCGGCGGTCAACCGCTACCGCAATATTATCTTCTCGGCGCTTCGCACGCTGAACCTGCCGGGTATCAGCGATCGCGCGATCATGAATCCGAATGGCAATTTCGATAAGTTCCGCACGTTCATTCATTTCTACGGTGATGGCGCGCCTACGACAGCTTCATTGGCAAACGATTTCGATGTTCGCAACTCGATTACGGATGCCGTCGTCAATGCATACGCTGAAGGCTTGGCGATGTCCGAATTCTTGATTCGCGAAAAACTCGGAAACGTCATGGAAATCCGCATGCACGATCTTGGAAACGTGCGCGGGAAACTCATGGTCAATGGAACCGCTCGTGAAGGGATGGGGAACTCGGCGCACGATATGCACGAAGTCGGTGCGGTATCGGCCGTTCTTTGGACGACGGGAATTTTCCGCGCTTACGCGGCCGGCATTCTTGAGCTTGCGCATCAGCTGAAGCAAGTCGCAGCACCGGGTGGCAGCAATCTTTGGAAGGAAACCGTCGTTCAACTCTCCAGCGATTTCGGTCGCTCCGCCCGGAGCGACGGCTCAGGTAGCGACCACGGTTTCGATCAGATGGTTACTTCCGTCATTTCGGGAGCGATCGATCAACCAATGGTAGTTGGTAACATCCGCTCTGATAAGCAAGCTTATAATAATCCAGGCTACGGCGGGACGCAGGGCTACCGTGCGCCGATCGACGGCTATAACGGTGGCGTCGCGCCAACTCCCGTGACGGCCGCTGCTACCGTGGCGGAAGTTCTTCGCGTCGAGCACAATCCGTATTCGAACTCCGCCCCCGCCCTCGTGAAAAATCAGAGCGGCCGAGTTGTCTACAGTGAATTCGGTAAAGGAAAGAACGTATGATCCAGCGGCTGAAGAAAATGCCTCGGCAAAAGCTTGCCAAGCTGTTCACGGCGTTAGCCGTTCTTGCGCTCTTGCCGCAAGCTTATCAAAACTGCTCGCCGACTGGATTCCAAGTCGCTGAGCTTCAATCGAAAGAGCAAATGACCGAAGTCGACCACCCGGTCGAAAAAGAGGTCTCGCCACCTGCGCAAGCCGTTCAACTCGGCCACAAACACTACGTATCCGCAATGCTGCGGGAAGTTTTCGCAAGTCCGCAGAGCAGCGCTGGTTACGTTGCCGCGCTCGATGCGCACATTCGCTACTGGATCGATAACAAAGGCAGTCAATTTGGTGCAGCCTGCAATCAGTACGATTCAAACGGCGTTGGCTTCTGCGATAACGCGGTTTCAAACGTCAACGGACCGCTTCGCCTCGATGACAACTTGGTTCGCGAATCCTTCCGCATTCGCGCTTGTGAAGAGATTCTCCATAACGACGAGTCTGTTACCGCTGCCCTCTCGAAAATTCAGCGCACCTCGGAGGCACCGGATACCTCTTCTCTCGAGCAGGCCACCGCGCTGTTTTACCGAGGCGAGCCACCTTCCGGGGATTTTGTGGAAACCCTCCGTGCCCTTGATGAAGACCTCGTCAAAGCAAATGAGTCGATGATGAACCGCTGGCGAATGATGTTCATCATGATCTGTGAATCGCCCGACTGGCAGATGATTTAAGCAATTTATAGAATAGGTACCGACGATCATGGCTGTACGTAAATCTCATCTGATCGGATTCAATTTAACGGTGCTCGCGGGGCTTTGCCTTGCGGCTTTCCAAAACTGTGGGGAGCTTCGGCCTTCCGACGGCGCCGTGTTCCTGCAATCTTTCACCGAAATTCGCGACAAGCAGGACGCGGCTTTCTTGAAAGAACTTGTGGGCACCGAAACCATGAAACTCTGGATTTCCGCACGCGAGTTGAAATACGAGTTGCCTTCAGTTGTTGCCGCCGAAACGAAATCCATCCACGAGCTGGGTACAAAGCTTTTAGCCTCAAGCGTAGGCAATGGCCCGCGGATCGTTAAGCCCTCACATCTACAAAACTCCGTTTACGAGTTTTCCGGAACTCGCTCATTAAAAAGCGAGCTGACCGATGACAGCTTCACTGAAGAAAAATACTCATTCGTAGCTTTGATAGAAGCTCCGATCTCGGGAAGAATCGTTTCGGTGAACGGAAACGGCTTCGCCGACAAAGAAATGGCGATCTCGATCAAAGATGGAAAAATACGCGCCGTTCGCGAGAGTTCCGCGAACAACATCGCCTGGAAAGAGAAAGCTCTCGAGCCTGGTGGCGGACCCGTCGTCGTTGCGGCAAGTTTCGGCAAAGCCGGAAATTCGGTGACCTTTCTGGTCAATGGACTCAAAGTTGAAGAGCTAAAGACAACCGGCACGGCCCTCGACAATGACTTCCTCTTCCGCCAAATGATCATTGGTGATCCGACGGCTGATGCGAACTTCCGCTTGGCTGAGCTGATGGTTTTCAAAAAAGAACTCTCGGCAGCCCAACTGAACACTCTTTCGCGCCATATAGCAAAAGGCTTCGGTTACGAAGGTGTCGTGTATGATCCGACCCTGGATGGTGGAACGAAACCGCCTGAGCCCGTCGATCCCGTTTTCCTTGAGCTAAAAGAGCTTGTGAAAAATAGCTGCGGTGAATGTCATTCGTCATATATCGTCAGCTCCGCCGCTGCGTGGGTCGATCAAGGAATCGTCATCAAAGGTGATGCCAATAACTCCAAGCTCTACGCACGACTCACGGGCTCCGACTCTACGGCTGGTTTGAACAAAAACATGCCTTTGACGGGTTCGGCGTTCACGCCTGAGCAGCTCACCGCGCTGAAAAATTACATCAACGCTCTTAAGTAGTTTCAGCTTTCCAAGAGATTCGATCTGTTAGCCTCCTTGAAAACAAGGAGGCTAATCGAAGCGGGGCTGAACCTTAGCAATTTGAAGATCACACCGCTCAAACGAACGAAGACCGATAATCGCGAACGTAATCACGAACCGAGCGCGGCTCGCGTTTGAGAAGCTCGCGCAAAGTCGGCGTTAGTCGCGCATTATACCCAGCCTTCAAAGCACCCAGGATCGCGAGCAAAAACTCGGCATAATCACGCGAAAGACCCGCTCCGACCAAGCCTTGCTTGAGAGTTTCGGGAGTAATCTCCTCGTAGATCACCTTTTTGCCTGACTCTTTCGAAATCGCGGCGGCGACCTCGTGGTGATCAATCGACTCGGGGCCTGAGAGATCAAGCGCTTGGTTTTTGATCGAATCATCGATCAGAACTTTTGCGATGACTTCCCCTACATCTCGCGAGTCGACGAAACTTGTTTTTGCGTCCCCGGCGGGCAACAAAATTTTGCTTTGAGTTTTGATTCCATGAATCCAAAACGTATGAAAGTTTTGAAGAAACCAATTAGGCCGCACGATCACGTAATCGAGGCCCGATTTTTCCAACTCGATCTCCGCGCGACGATAGGGCGAAGTTTCGACCGCATCGACACCCATTGCCGTCATTAACACGACTTTCTCTAAGTTTTGGGCCTTCGCTTCTCGTATCAGTGGTGCCAGAATCTCAAATTGATTCGCGTGCCCACCCGGCGCCATGAGAAACACTCGCGCAGCGCCGGCGAAGGCTTCCTTCAGGCCTTGGCCTGTTGTCACGTCAACGTGCACGGTTTCTACTCCATCTTTGATTCCCGCACGGCTTGCCTGGCTAGAGGTTGTCCGAACGGGATAGCCCGCCGCTTTCAAAACGCTGATCACTTCCGAGCTGATCTGACCCGAACCGCCGATGACGAGAATTGTTTTTTTCATTTCGAGACTCCTGGTAATGGCCTTTTATTCGGGCCCGTTGTTTGGATGTCTCTATTTATCGCCCAAATTCGCTCTGTTGATTAGATGGCATAATTGCAATACAGTGTTGCATGAGGGGAACAATCGTGGAGATCGAGTCAGCGAGGGTATTCGTAAAAGTTGTGGAATTAGGGAGTTTCTCGCGCGCCGCGGAAGCTTTACAACTCCCGAAATCTACCATCAGTCGCATGGTCAGCCGCCTTGAGAGCAATGCCGGAGCAAAGCTTCTGGTGCGAACGACCCGCAGTCTCAAACTCACCGAAATCGGCCGTACGTTTTATGAAAAGTGTCTGTCGCCGATCCGTCAGCTCGAAGAGGCTCGGCGAAACCTCCAGGATTCAGACGGAGTCCTCGCGGGAACCGTGCGTCTCACGGCCCCGGAAGATCTCGGTAATCATGTCGTCTCGAGGCTGTTGGGCGAACTTATTCACAAACATCCTCGGCTTCATTTCGATTTTCATTATTCGGATGATGTCGTCGATCTCGTGCAAGGAGGCTTCGATTTAGCCGTACGCCTCGGTAAGCTCAGCACCGCGAGTTTTAAGTTTAAAAGACTCGGTGAGATCACTTTGATCCCCGTCGCTTCACCTGAATACCTTCAGAAAAAAGCGAAGATCCGCAGCCCTCACGATCTCGAGCAACACGAGGCCTTGATCTATCAACATTCCGGTCTTACGAAATGGCAACTTCGATCGCGAAAAGAATCCATGACCATAGCGCTCCGTGCGCGAGTCAGCGGAAATCAAATGGTCAGTCTCTTAAGTCTCGCCGAAGCTGGAGCCGGACTCGCGATCCTTCCCCACTATCTGTGCTCAGAGAAGATTCAGAACGGAACTCTAGTTCGGATTCTCCCTGACTGGCGCGGTCCGGTTTATCCTGTCTCGCTTGTATCACCAGTCGGGCTGAGTTCATCCCTACGAGTCAAAACCGTGAGCGACTACTTACTCTCAGAAATTCAAACCGTGCTTGCGGGAAAATCGAAGTGACACCGACCCGACGAATCTTGGCCTTGGCAAAATCATCCGTTGCGTACGGTTTGATTGGCGTAGGTGCAGGTCTTCTCTCAGCAGCGTTTCTTGTGGCGTTAGATTTCGTAACGTCTTTTCGCGAAGGACATCCTTCATTGATTTGGTTTTTGCCCGTGGGAGGCTTGGCCATCGGCTGGGTCTATCAAAATCATGCTCTGGGATCCGATCGGGGTACTAATTTTATCCTCGATGAGATTCACGAGCCGAAATCTAGCATTCCTTTCCGCATGATTCCGCTCGTCCTTCTAGGAACTCTTGTAACTCACTTATTCGGCGGCTCTGCAGGCCGCGAGGGTACCGCCGTCCAAATGGGCGGAGCCCTCAGCGAGCGAATCTGTAAGGGAGCGGGATCACCGCTGGTCGACCGCAAACTTGCGCTGATGGCCGGAATGAGTGCGGGTTTCGCATCCGTATTCGGAACCCCCATCGCCGGCAGCCTCTTCGGCCTTGAAGTCTTAGTGATAGGAGGCTGGCGGAAATTTCAATTCGGTCATTTAGCCGCTTGCACGTTGGCGGCCTTTGTTGGTCATTGGACCGTTCTTGCGCTCGGTGTTCATCACACTTCCTACCATCGACCACTTGCGCTGGCTCTCACGATTCACTCCGTCATTTTTACCCTCACCGCTGGCTTTCTATTTGGTTTGCTTGCACGCCTTTTCGCGATGATCTCGCACGCTTATGCATCGATCGCCGCAAAACTTTTCCCTTCGCTTCCGATTCGCGCTTTGGTCGGAGGAGCTTTAGTTTCATCGTTAATCCTGATGTTTCAACTTGATCGCGCTGTCGGCTTGGGTCTCTCGGTCATTAAAGAAGCTTTGGTGCAACCGGTTGCTCTCACCGATTTTGCGACCAAATTCGGTCTCACGATCCTAACGCTTGGCTCTGGTTTTAAAGGCGGCGAAGTGACTCCCCTCTTCTACATCGGCGCCACGTTTGGTAATGCATTGTCGGAGATCATCGAACTCCCGGTCTCAACCTTAGCTGCCCTCGGCTTTGTCTCGGTTTTCGCAGGTGCTGCAAACGTGCCGCTAGCTTCCACCCTGATGGCCGTCGAGATTTTCGGCTCTCACATCTTTCCGCTTGCAACTTTATCTTGTTTAGCGAGCACGTTTGCCTCAGGCCACCGTGGTATTTATTCTTCGCAAAAACTCATCGCCATGAAGTCCTTCGAATCCGTTTTGCATTCAGTCTACTCGCGCCTACGAAGGCGTTGACGAGTCGTCTCTTAAGAACTTGTTGAGGAATCGAAACTACCTTGCGTTGCGAATGCAGCCGTATTCTTTCACGCGTCTGACTCGCCCGGCAGCGGCGGTCACATTTGCTCATCTATTTCGGAGGCGTAACATGGCGCGAATCACTACCGCAGGGCATTCCCTACACGCGATACTTAACGATTGGCCAATCGGACTCTTCACGACGAGTCTCTTCTTTGATTGCTTGGGTACGATGGCACGCAAGCGAAACCTCGAAGAGACGGGATTTTATACGTTGGCTGCAGGTTACGTCACCGGTGTCGGAGCCGCTTTAACAGGAATCGCCGAATATCGGGCCGTTCAACGTGAGGGCGATGTCAAACGACTTGCTGATCGTCACGCCGTCGTGAACGTTGCGGTCATGACACTGAACACGATTGCCCTGGTCTCGCGAATCCGAAATCAAAAGCGAGTCACAAAATCATCTTTGGCTCTTTCGGTTGCGGCAAATGCACTCACCGTTCTGTCGGCTTGGTACGGAGACGAAATGGTATATGGCCACCAAGTCCGTGTCGGTGATCGTCATATCAAAGTCGATGATCGTGACTGGCGGCTACCGGGGGATGAGAAAATCACTTCGGCTCTTCGCGCCGGTACGCAACCAAGCGCGATGTTTGACCACGTGACGTGAATCAGTTCTGGGTCAAAAGAAAACACTCGTGCGATGTTGCCGAAAAACCAAGTTCATCGCAACACAATCACTTTTATTTACTCTAGATCCAAAGCAGCGGAATGAGGGCATAAACAAGAGTTTACGACTGCATCAACGTTGTTTTCAAGATCACCTATTCTTGCGCTGGGGCCATTGTGCGATCGGTTGGAATTCGTTATCCAGCTTGTACCAACAACCATCTTTCCAAAGGAGGAAAGACTATGCGTATTCTCATGACACTTGCAGCGGCGGTTGCTGCTTTCACCATGACTCACGTTTCTCCCGCATCGGCGAACGAAGCCGGCGTTGAGACAATGGCGCGCAAGCCATCGAAAAAACAAGTTGAGCTCGCGAAAGATCTTCCGGGCACACTCATCCTTCGCGTCAACAACGTGACGGGCCAAGTGGAAGCCGCGCACGTCAAAGAACGCCTCGGCAAACAACGTCTCGCTAGCCTCGCGGTTGATGAATCGCTTTTCGTTCCCGTTGATCCTTCAAACATGGTCGAGCAGAACGCAGCGGGCGAAGTTGATACTCGTGCGATTGGTTGGATCTTCTCGTTCCTCAACGGTCTTTGGAATTATCCGTACTATTCGTACAGCAACTACGATTACTACTATAGCAACTACTACAGCTATCCTTCGTCGGGCTGGAACTACCACTATTACAACTGGCCTTACTACTACTGAGGCACTTTGGACTCAACTGAGGTGGAGTGACTTCACTTCACAGAAACGGGACCTCATGGTCCCGTTTTTTTTGCTCAATGAATCTGTGGAAGAATTCCCCCGCCTAGTCGCGGCGCTTTCACAAGGTCTGTGATCGCCTTGAATAAAGCTTGTTGGTTGATCGGTTTTGTCAGGTATTCGTTGAATCCGGACCGCAAGCTTTGCTCCCGCTCCGATTGCATCGCGTGAGCCGTCAAAGCGACGATCGGAGTTTCATAACCACGTTCTCGCAGAGTTTGCGTAGCTTCCGTGCCGTCCATATCGGGCATCTGCAAATCCATCAGGACGATATCCCAATGGCCGTTCAGTGCTTTTTCCACGGCTTCCTTGCCATTGGTTGCAAGTTCCACCTTCGCTCCGCGATTCATCAAGATTCGACGCACGAGTCGCTGTAAATCGGGTGAATCTTCCGCGACGAGGATCATCATGCCGTCGAGCTCTTTGCGATCGACATGGCGTAACGTCTCGTTTCCACGGAGAGGCGGAATTGTCCCGTTAAGGTCGGTTGCGGTTCGCTCTTCGCGGCGATCGATCATAAGAACAAACTGAAACACGCTTCCGACACCAGGTCGGCTCTCAACCAATGACACCGTTCCACCCAAGGCTTCCGCTAGCCTACGAGAGAGAACCAATCCGAGACCCGTGCCGCCAAACCGACGCGATGTAGAGGCATCGGCCTGCGAGAACTCTTGAAAAAGCTTGGGTTGAGACGCCTCATCGATTCCGATACCGGTATCCCGCACAGAAAGAATCAGCTGATCGCGTAAATCTGGATCGCTGGAATTTATTTCTTCGATCTCTAATGTAATGCTCCCTTCCTTCGTGAACTTGATCGCGTTCCCGACAAGATTAAGCAAAATCTGTTTGATACGCGTCGGATCCGAAGTGACACGCTCTGGCAGAGAACTCTTGCTCACCACGATGTATTTCAGACCCTTTCGCTTGGCCATTTGACTAAATGTCTTGTTCAGATCACTCAGAAAAGATGGCAAATCAAATTCGATTCTTTCGACTTCTAAGCGTCCGGCTTCGACTTTCGAAAGATCGAGGATGTCGTTGATGAGCTCCGAGAGCAACTGGCTGTTCCGCTGAATCGCGGTGGCGAACTCGATGCGATCTTTTTCCTGCAGTCTCGATTCGAGAAGGAGTTCGGAAAAACCCGCGATCGCTCCAAGCGGAGTTCTAATTTCGTGGCTCATGTTTGCGAGAAACTGAGTTTTCATCCGGTTTGCGGCATCGGATTCTTCTTTCGCTTTCAGGAGCTCGTCTTCCGCTCGCTTGCGCGCGGAGATATCTCGAGTGACCTTGACCCAGCCCACAAGTTCGCCGTCTTCGTCGCGAAGAGCCGTGAGGACGACGTTCGCCCAAAAAAGCGAGCCATCCTTTCGTTGACGCCAGCCCTCACCTTCGTATCGGCCATGTTCCGCTGCCCAACGCAACTCCCACTCGGGTCGGCCGTTATCCACGTCCTCTGGAGCAAAGAGTGTGCGAAACGGAAGCCCGATCAACTCTTCCGCCGTATAACCTTTGATGTGCTGGCAACCTTTGTTCCAGGTCGCGACGTGCCCACTTCTTGTCACCCGAAAGATCGCATACTCCTCAATCTGTTCGATCGAATTGCGGTATCCAAGTTCACTTGCGCGCAGCTCACGTTCTTTTTCTTTGCGATCCGTAAGGTCCCGCGTGATTTTCGTAAAGCCCGTAATCGCGCCGCCTGCGTCGTGTAGAGCCGTAAGCACAATTCCCGCCCAGAAACGGCTTCCGTCTTTTCGCTGACGCCAGGCCTCCGATGTGTACTTACCTTTTTCTGCCGCAATTTTCAGTTCAGCCTCGGGCTTCCCGGCGGCTCGATCTTCAGGAGTAAAGAGCATCTCAAACTTTTGACCGATGAACTCCTGAGCCGCGTAGCCTTTGATCGCTTCAACGCCCTTATTCCAGCTCGTTAAAGTTCCATCAGGGCTGATGGTGAAGACTGCGTAGTCTTCGACTTCGACGATCGGAACTCCAGTGGGTTCACGATTGAAAGCGTCGCTTACGTGCTTTTGTTCATTCCGAAAATCTGTGGGAGTTTCACCTATGCTCGGTCTCATCGCTTCCTCGTTTGGCGGGCTGTTGGAGGTAACCGCCCGTCCGCCATGCTAGTGCGGACGTTGAACCGAGACGATGGAGTTTGGTCACGTCTTGATGGATTTTCGTTCATCGATCAAAGACGTTATTTTTTGCCACGACCTTGCGCGGGCTTTTCCCAAATCAACGCAGTTTTTAAAATCGACGAGGTTTGTTTATATTACGAATTCGTAACATAGCCGAGTAACCGTTTAACCACCTGTCTAAACTGGCGAAAAGATTAATGTCTTTTACTTCTTCAATCTTTCGCCGGTAAGTGTGCCGGCCCACAGAGGGCTTTGTTTCATGAAAAACGGAATGAAATTCAGTACCACGATTTACCTCTCCGCAGGGGCGTCTGCCCTCTTGGTTCTACTTACGAGTGCGGTGATTTACTTCAACGTCCAAGGAATGATGAAGACACAAAAATGGGTCAGCCACACTGACGCCGTCATCGGTCAGTTCAACCGCGTGGTGAGTTTGATGGTTGATATGGAAACAGGTGAGCGCGGCTTTTTGATGTCGGGCGAGAAGAAATTCTTAGAGCCCTACAACGCGGCCGTCGCAGGATTTGATGATTACGTAAAAGAGCTTCAGAAGACAGTCTCTGACAACCCAACTCAAGTGGCTCGTCTCGCCAAAGTGATGGAGCTCAAGAAGAGCTGGCTTGAGCAAAGCTCGGTTGAAGAGATGAAGGCTCGTGAAGCGTACGACGCCGGAAGAATGAACCGAGCAGATTTTGAGGCGCTGCTGAAAGTCGGCAAAGGTAAACAGTTCATGGATCAAATCCGCTCCGAGATCAATGCTGCGATCAAAATGGAAGAAGACTTAAATCTCGTTCGGAGAGACGAAAACGAAAACTCGGGTCAAGCAACGACGGCTTGAGTTCTCTTCGGTATGGGCGGAGCCATGCTGTTAGGCGGAACGCTTCTTTTCTGGTCGATTCGCCGTACATCGACAAAACTCACGTCGATTGCATCCAGAATTGGAGACTCTTCAAGCCAAACTGCGGCGACTAGCTCCCAACTTTCGGCGGCCAGTCAGCAACTCTCCTCGTCCTCTACGGAAGCCGCTTCTTCGCTTGAGGAAACTGTTGCATCCCTCGAAGAACTCTCGAGCATGGTGAAACTAAATGCCGAAAACGCTCGCGAAGCCGCTAACCTTTCGCAAACAAGCCGCGAATCGGCGCAAGCCGGCGAAGCCGAAATCAAGGCCCTGATCACGGCCATGGGCGAGATCGCGCAGAGTTCGCGCAAAATCGAAGAGATCATCAACGTCATCGACGATATCGCTTTTCAAACCAATCTTCTTGCCTTGAACGCGGCCGTTGAAGCGGCTCGCGCCGGCGAACAAGGAAAAGGCTTTGCGGTCGTTGCCGAAGCCGTTCGTACCCTCGCGCAGAGAAGTGCCGACTCCGCAAAAGACATCACATCACTTATCAAAGAGAGCGTTTCTAAAATCGATCACGGCTCAAAAGCAGCGGATCAAAGCGGCGAGGTCCTCAAGAGCATCGTTGCATCCGTAAAGAAAGTGGCGGATTTGAATCACGAGATCGCGTCCGCAAGCCAAGAGCAATCAGCAGGCATCGGGCAGATTTCAAATGCGATGAATCAGCTCGATCAAGCAACGCAGACAAACGCGGCCGCGGCGGAAGAAGTCTCTGCGTCTTCGCAAGAGATGTCGAACCAGGGCGAAATGCTTCAAAGCCTCGTTGGGGATCTTACGGTCATTATCAAAGGTGAATCGGATGCAAACCAAACGCTTCGATCTTCAGGAGAGCCGCTCCAGCGCACGAACTCCTATTCGGCGAAAATCATTCCGCTTCCATCTAAAACTCGCGCGGCAACTTCAGGGAATGAAGACATGAAGCAAGGAAGAGTCGGGACAACGAACGGATTTTGATCGTGGATCCTAAAGGCGGCCGAAAGGCCGCCTTTTAAATTAGAAGCTTCGTTCAACAACGAGCGTTTCACCGCGGATCTTCGTCTCGACGATGACCCGCGTTTTGCCCGAGATATTTCCCGTTTCGCAGCTAAGCGAAATGTTCGAATCACCATCGACCAGACGTCCCTGCAGCGCTGGGCAAACCATTTGACCCTTGTCGTTGACGATCTGCAGATTGTAATCGAGGTCCGTCTGCTCGCCTTTCGGATCCGCAAGCGCTACGAAGGTTTCAACTCTTGAAAATCTTGTAGTCCCCACCTTCTCGGTCTGAAGCAGAACTGAAGAGTAGACCTTAGGAACTTCTTGATAAGGATAGTTAAAGAATGCGGGATCAACTTCCGGCGTGATCGTGCCCGTCCCTTTTTTCGAAGCTCCGTCGACGGCTTGCTGGAAGCTTCCGCAGTTCTGAAACGAGACCATCAAAACCGTGAGCGCAGCGCAGAGCAAGATTGGCATCTTCAAACGGGATTTCATCTTGGCTCCTTCTTACTTCGTCGGATCTTTGAGATAAACCGCAATCTTATTCAGATCAGCGTCGCTCAATAAACCTTTGAGAGATCTCATCTCGTTATTTGGATCGGGATCGTTGATCTTGGCTTTGATCAATGCCGCCGAGCGGCCCTGCTTCGATCTAGGATCCGTATGGCAGGTGGAGCAATACGAGACCCAGAGCTTCTTCCCTTCGATCGCGAGTTTATCGAGCTCCTGCGCCGTTGGCGGAGGAGTTGCCTCAGGAACACCGTATGTCGCTACGAACGGGACAACGCGAACAGGTCCGTAGAAGAGTGTCTTCTTGTTTGCGCCTTTTATGACCGTGAACACGATGCGAGTTTCAGCTTCCGATACGCACTTCAAATGAAACACGGAACCAATGTGCGGATCGCGCATGACCTGACACTTCCCACTTTCAACATCGAGAACCTGGGCCGTGATGGAGTCGGCTGAGTCTACGGCAGGACCCGAAAGTCGGAAAGGAATGAGCATGCCCACTTTGAAGCTCGTGGCATCAAAGAGCGCCGTCGCGACGACGTCGACAGCCCCCTGCGCGCGCGCTTCAGTGGCGAACCCGGCAAGAGCCAGAATGAGTAAAGCCAATGCGCCACGCTTCATGATTACAGCTCCTGCCAGTGGGAGGAAACGCAAACCGTGTAAATCGGCAATTGCCAATTCGCTGCGGTCTTGAGAGCTGGATCCATCATGAGCTGCAGCGAGCCGATCAGTTGGTTATCGGGAGCAGGCTTGCCACGATAGAAGAGATTAAAGAGGCGCTGCATGTTTTCTACAGATGCAGTTGGCACCGCTTCGCTTGGCGAAATGCGTTTGAGCGCAAAACCCAACGTCCCTGCGTTTTGCACGAGATCGGTACAGGTCTTCATCAGGTTTGCTTGACGAGTGACCGTCGGCTTCGGATTGACGTCCGCACCGAGAGCCGTTGGACTCGGATCAAACGCACAAGCGGCCGTGCTGATACCATTGGAGTTGGTGATTTCACCTCTAGCGTTTTCGATGCGGTACATCTCGTACATCGAACACGGCCCGCCGTAATCCACTCGATTCAAATAAGTTCGTACGCTGTCGACCGTATCTGTCGTCGGACCAAAAATATCGCGAAAGAGTTCGACGACGTAGGTCCGATCCGCGAGAACCGGCTCATATTGCACTTGCACGATCGCCTTTTCTGGCGAGATGTCAGGATGATCATCCACAGTGGTTTCAGCTTGGTTATAAGTATCGTCGACCCCTTTGCTCGCCATCTCCATTTGCGGCGTGGGTCCGCAGTTTTGGAAGATCACGAGAATCGAGCCAAGAATTCCGAACGAAACTCCAACGGAAATTTTTTTCGCCTTCTGCATTTTTGCACCGGCCTCACGTTGTTCTTCGCGATTAGACATTCTTCGCCTCCGCTTTCGCGGGCAAGCCCGTCACAGGGTTAATGAGACTGCGTCCACTCGTCACCAAACCTTGCGGCAATACTCCGAGGATACCGGCGATCGTGAGAGCGACGTCGTTGACCTGAATCGGCCGGTTGAAACCGCCGAGCTCAAACTTTTCGGAGACGCCCCAAGAACCTGGATATCCCGCGATTCCGGAATCGCGTTTGATGTTGCCGATGACCGAGCAACCCTTCACCGCGCCCGAGATGATCGTTGAGTTACTTCCGTTCACGCCGTGGTCGGATCCTGAACCGTCCGCTCGTGGGCTGCGATTAAATTCGGAAGCCACGTGGATCACGGACCGCTCGAATCGGCCCGTGCGGCGAAGTGCCGAAGATAGCTCAGCAATGCATCCAGCAATGGCGCGGTAGAAAGCCGTCGTGAACACAGTGCTCGTGATTCGACCTACGTTGTGTTGATCCGACGGCATCGCGTATGCGCTGCCGTTTACTTTGAGGTTCGAGAGTCCGACCGCATCGATCGTGATCGTCGAGGTGATGTCGTTGAGAATGAGCGCCTCGGCCACCGCGAACTGCTCGGCGAGATTTGCGAACATCGGGCCGGCCGCGGTCGCGCCAGCTAGGCCATCCCGAACATCGGCATCACTTGAGTGCACATCCGGAACGATCCTGAAGTGCGCGCTTCCATCGGCTTTGATCGCCTGAGGAAAAAGAACTTTGATTTCGTCGACCGATAAAGCTGACGCCACGATCGCTTTGTAACGGTTTACGATGTCGTTCCAACCATCGCTTAAGCCGTAAACTTTGTCGTCGATCATCGTGTTCGCGTTGTCGTAAGCATTCTTCAAAGCGGTGCGCGCGTAACCGTTTTGTGATGCGTAATCGTCAAACCGTGAAAGGGCTTGGGCTTTCAAAGTTTTCCATTCCGCCGACTGAAACTTCGCGGCAGCCGAGAACGGTTTGAAAGGCGTGAGAATGGTTTGGAGCGGATTCGCACCGCCTGGGAAACGAACGGCAGCCAGAGCTTTTGCGGATTTGAAGGCATTGCCAGCTTCCCCCGCGATGATTCCGGCCATCGGTTTCGTCGAAGCATCTGCCGTGAGTCCCGAGAGACTCAAGCCGTTGATGATCGGTGACACTTGACGAGCGCGCGAAAGACCATGGCTATTGATCTCAGCGTCGACTCCGCGAATGAACGCCGTGTTTTCAAGGAGATCACTGAGTTTGTGGCCGCCGACATTCATCGTCCAGATTGGCGGAAGATGAACCGCCTTGCCTCCCACCACGATTCTGCGAGTTTCGTGCGTAGAAACGGCTTTTCCGCTGGAAACGTTGATCCAGTTTCCGAAGCCGCCGGCGAGAAACGCCGCCGAGTCACCTGTTGGGTTGAGCGGCAAATCGAAATACCATCTCGGTGGTCCACCAAACAAACTCACATGGACGTAGATGGGCTCCGCGTCCATGGCTCCTGCGGCCATTGCAGAAGGAAGCGACATCGAAAGCGCTTTGCCGAATAATTCATTCACTGCGAAGTCGAAGAGCGAAGTCCCAACTCCCAAAGCGGCAAAGCTCTTTGCGGCAGCGCCAAGGAATCTTCTGCGGGCGATGCGATTGGAACTCATTTTGCCTCCTTATAGAGTTGGCTCTTGTAGTCGCTACTTTTGAAGGCCTCTGATTTGAAAATCTCCGAAAAGAGCGTGCGAACGCTCTGCGAAGTCTTCAACACGTTTGCGAGTTCAACGATCTTATTCTGGTGAACCTTATCGAGTTCAAACGTGGTGCTTGCGGGATCGAGGGGACGAAGGGGAACGTCAATTCCCGTAAAGAACTTGTAGTAACGCTTAGCTGCGCAAGTGTAGAAATCCTTACCCGAGGCGATCTTGTTCGCAGCGTCCGCGATATTCGTTACGTTGTGTTCGATGAGCGCTCCGGTCAGAAGTTCGCGGTAGCGGAGCTGTCCGGTCGGTGCTTGCAAATTGAACTGAGTTGACCCCGCTTTGGTCCCCACAGAAATCATCGAGACAACCGGCATACCTTCGCGGTTTTGAGCGCTCACGTCTCTCGACGAGGAAAGTTGAATAATGTTTTTGTAAGTCATCGCCAGCGGATCGAGGCTCGAATGACAGCGCATGCAACTCGCATCGTTGCGGAAGGCGTATTGGGAACCGCGGATGACGTCTCCCTCAACATCTTGAGTCTCGAGAGTCGGCATTTCGTGGCACATGAGATCTTGATAGATTCGCGACGTGAGTCTGCGATTGATCTCGCCTTCACCTTCGGGGAAGCGGTTGATAGGAACGTTGAGGTTACTCATGATGAAACCTTGCGAACCTAAAATTCCGCCGCCGTGATGCTTACGAAGATCCACATTCGTCGTCGCGGCTACCGTCGCGGTTCTTAACTCCGCGTTCCCGATTCCCGGCAAAAGCATCGAAGGAACCCGCAAAGGGGTCGTCGCTGCCACGCCCACGAGCGTCCCGGTTTCGACGATTTCGCTATCGTCCACGGCCAACCCTACGGGCGGCTGCGCGTACGATAGGCTCATGACAGACGGAAACTCCGTCATTCGTGCAAAACGCTGAGCTTCAAAGTTGTTCAAATTCGACGTGGCCGGACGTTCGCGCAACCCTTTGAGGCCCGAGTTGAGTTTCAAAACCGAATCAACCCGTGTCCCCGAAAGGAGAGCCGCTCGTGTGAAAAAGAGAGCGGGCTCTTCCATATCCTTCACGATCGCGGTGGAAAGTTGGGCGGCACCAGAACCCGAACCCGCGAATCGACGCGACTGGAAGAAGCTGCGGTGAAGATCGTGCATCGTACGAACGATCTCGACGGCTTCAGTGTCGGCCGGATTCTTCACGCGTCCCGTGGAAGCTTCAAAGAGGCCGCGATCGAACAAACTCAAACAGGCTTGTTCAGCGCCTAGCGTTCCGGCTTTCACTCTTACCAAAAGCGGATCTGCTTCCATCGGTGGCTTTCGCACCAATCGGATGTAGCAGCGCTGATAGAGCTCTGGTCCGCTCAGGACTCGGCTTTCAGCGCCCGCGACAGATACCGTGAATGTAGATGTTAATACAACTGAGCCCGCGGTCAGGCCCAACCCCAAAACTGACCGCTTAAGCAGGTCTCGCATCGGTCAACGTCCTTTCAAAGGGAAAGTCGCTCCGTGATCTTGTGTACTTAGTTAGTATCGGCGAAAAACTGTCGAAATCCAGACCGTTCCCCGGAACATTTTAACGAGCGCACGTAGCCTGCACGCCTGTCAAAACGTTGGGCGGCGGTGATCAATAGGATTGGTTTGAACCAGATTTTACATTTTGTTTACGTCTCAAACCGAAACGTGCTTGCTGGTCTATGCTAGCGCAAACCCACTCGGACCAGTGAGTTTGCGCTAAAGACTCCTAGCTCAGAAGTAGGCTTGAATACCGAGGCGACCCTGGATTCCGGAGACCGTGGTTTTCGCATTTTCGTAGGAGATGTTCTTCATGACGTAGCTCAAATTCGCGATGCCCGCGAGATTGGTGCTGAGACCAAACCACTTGATGAAAATTCCGGGTTCGATACGGTAAGACATCGCACCTTTTGACTGGGCCGAGCTGTCCTCGTCTCCGACGGTTGCGATGAGTCGCGCGCCGAACACGGTCGAATTTTCGACCGTGTTTGGTTTGAAGTTGAAGTCAAACAGACCACCTGCCTCGATCGAGCGAACGTCGACGTTTTGGGCTTTATCAAAGGCGTACTTGAAGAGCAGACCGTACTCGATCGTTCCCTTGTTCCATCCGTACACGATGTCAGCGTCAAAGATGTCGTTTTTTACGGCCTCGCCGGCTCCATCAACTTTTGTTTGCAACATACTGAGGCCCGCGTTCATGCCGATGAACCGATCGCGAGAAACTTCGCCGATCTCGTCGTCTTTCTGAAGCCCGGAGTCCTTCGCAATCACCCGTCCGACTTGGCCAACTTCGAGCGGCGTGCTTTTTTTGGAGAATACGACGACAGCCGTGTTCTTCTTCACGCGAATGACTTTGATGACCGTCCCGTTATCGCCTTGAGCGAACGACGCTGATGCGACAAGGGTCAGTAACGTTCCAGAGAAAATTCCGGAGAAAATGCCTTTCAACGATGATCTCATGCTGAGTCCTCTAAGATGCTGATTCGATGATGAAGGTTCTATTTATGATAAGCGTGAGCGAACCGGGCCCGAAACTCAAGCCCGGTTTCTCATTGTCATCACGATGGTTTCTTATTGGCAGTTGGGCTGCGTGACGATTTCGCCAGCATAGGTACCGTCAACGGTAATTTTATCCGTCGTTACGGTTCCGTTTTTGATCAACTCGACGCCGATCAGCTGGACGGAGAAGACTCCGCCGTTTGCAAGTGTCGGGCTTTTCAAGATTTTGACTTTACCTTTTTTGTCCTGGAAGTTGAGGGCGTACGACGTAGCCGCGCTCGACTGACAAACATTTGATGAGCTGGTGACAGCGACCATGATGTGCTGACTCAAGTTTGAAGTCTTCAAGTCGATTTCTGTATTTAAGCTATTTGCCATCGTCTTACAGGTCGTCGCATCTTTGCTTGCGTCGTCGCATGTGACGATAACTGAGACCTGGAGATACTTACGAGCCGAACAAGACGAGCTCGGCGTTGAGCAAGTTGACGATGAAACCATCGCTCGCGAAATACATTCCGACGCTGAGCTCACAGCAACCACGGTCTTCGCAGGAACGAATTGGCCCTGAGATTCAGAGCGTGTGATCGTCGCGATGCTCGATTTGATCGCGGGAATATCGGTCATACCCATAATGGTGCCGGAGGTTTCGGCTGGAATCAGACAGCTTGAAGAACCGCCGGATGACCCTGAAGTTTCCGATGTTTGTCCTGTGCTGCCGCCCGGATTGGAGCTTGAATCGCCCGCGCCTTGGTACATTCCACCTAGTTCGCCAACGCCTTCTAAGCGACGGACTGAGCAGTTTTGAAATGAGAGAATGATCAAAGCCAAACCAGCCACTGCCGCAAACGCACTGATCGAGAGCCGACGCCCACTCATTTTTCATCTCCTTAACAAACGTTCAACCTTGAGATGATCTCAGGATAGCACGCGGAAAGTGATCAACAAGGAATTCAGATAAACTTCTCAGATTGATTCATCGTCCGCGCTTTGAGGACGATCAATCTTCGAAATTTACGAAATCGACAGCCAGAGGACTTCGTAAGGCTGAAGCGTAAGGAAGACTCCACTATTTTGCTTTAGCAGCTCGAAGTTGTTCCCGGTAATCAGATCCGTCGCGATGCCGGGTGATTGATCGATAGAAAAATCCGCCGCCTCGCCCGCAAGATTGAAGATCACGAGTGTCGTTTCAATGTTTGCAACGTCATGAGAGTAAGTCCGCTTGTAAGCGACGATAGATGGGTGATTCGTTTCGATCACCTGCATCTGTCCACGTCTGAGCGACAGTCGTTCGCGCCGAACGTCGATAAGGCGCCGAACCGCTTCGAACACCCTACCCTCTTCGCTCGCCTGCCCAGCCGTTTTGGCATTACGATAGTCCTCAGCACTCACGGGACCTCGGCCCTCATCGCGCGAGTCGTAATAGCCACCGCGGTCTTCGGCCGCTGACTTTGCGTAAGCGTTGTTGCTTGAAGTTAAGATCTCGTCTCCGTAGTAGAGAATCGGATGACCGTCGAGGCTCAACAAGTGCGCAAACGCCATGATTTGCCTGCGAGGATCGTGATCAAGGAAGTTAGCCATTCGCCCACCGACGCCGCGAGCCCCGCGGAAAGGCACTCCTCTCCCCGTTTCGATCAACTCTTTTTGTATGATGTCGCGAATCTCATCGGGCGCCTTCGACAATGAAAGCTCATCGTGCACGCGCAGGAAGTAGCCCCACAACGTGTTTGCCGGAGGCAAGGGCGTACGTTCGATTCCTTCCAAAAGGTATTTCTTCTGGCCGGTCAATAGACTCGCCCAAGTGTGGATAGCCTGATCAAAGTTGTAAGCTAGCTGCGCTCCGCTTGAAGTTTCAAAAACTTCGTCGAGAGCGTTGATCTTAATTGATGCGGCTTCGCCGAAATATTTGGAGACGATTTTCGGTGATTGATTTGCCTCAACGATGATCGACGTGCGCGGCGAGGTTTGCGCAACGAAGTAGCGGAGCAGCTCCACCACTTTCATGATTCGCGGGTCGCTCTCCATCTGTTTGTACAAATGCGGAATGGCATCCAACCGGAAAACGTCGGCACCTTCGTTGACCCAATATGCCAGAATGTCGAGCGACTCTTCGACGACCTCGGGGTTCGAGAAATTCAGGTCCCACTGAAAGGGATAGAACGTATGGTAGACCCAGAGTTTTGTTCCATTTGAATCTTGGATCACCGTGTAGTGCGGATGATGGGGATTAGCGAAAGCCGGAAAGACGACTCGTCTCTCGACGGTGATCTCGTTTCCGTTTTCATCGCGTTCGGCGTACTTCGCCCGAAGCGGAAGACCTCCCGCATCCAATTCCACGCTGAGAACCGCCGGAGCTTCGGTCAACACGTGAAAATAATCGCGCGCGGCGAGATCTGAACTTCGCACGCGCTTTGCCCATTGATGTTGATCGGAGACGTGATTCAACACGAGATCCATCTGGAGCTTTCCGCCTTTTCTCGCGAGAGCGCGGCGAAATGCGCGGAATTCATCGTTTCCACCGAAACGCGGATCCACTTTTCGATAGTCGGAAACATCGAAGCCCGCGTCTCCGAAGGGAGACTCCAAAAATGGCAAAGCGTAAATCGTCGTGGCACCAAGGTCGCCCATGATCGAGTCGAGATGCGCTTCCAATGTTTTGAAAGTTCCGCGACCATCGCTAGCACCGATGAAGTTGACGTAGCCCATGTACTGAACTTCATCGAGTAGCCAGAGCGGATCTCGAAGTCGAGCACGATCACTTTCGATCAAGTCCTTGGGCCGCGTTGCGAGAGTTCTTTCCACCAACGCAGCGAAATAGCCACTGAGACGGTCGACGGTTTCGGCATCGCTGAAGAGAAAACTCATCAGCTCAACGACGCGTGGATCGTTTCGTAAACCTTCGTGCTCTTCACCTAACGGTACAAGACCTGGTCGACGTAGAGGAGTCGGGTTGAGATGGACGTTTGATGCAGGAGCTTCCAAATGATGGACGACGGCGAGCGAGGCATTTTCGTTGCGAATGCGAGCGGACATAGCCTTCCCAATTTCGCGAAAGCCTTTGCTAATGCGGCTTCCACGGAGACAGTCGAGTTTTTGGGTTTGAGAAAGGATTTATCCTATCATTCCGTCGAGGAAGATCTACGGGACCTAAGTCTTAACGCTGCCGTGCTTAGTTGTTCACTGAATGTTCAAGATGCATTGAGGAAGTTTAGTCAGTTTTGCGAGGGAGAGGCAGCGGGCAAGAGATAAGGCGAACGCCTAAAGATCGAATCAGAAGCTAAGAGCCCAGAGGGAAATGCATGAACGAAGACAAGACTCCCCACGGAGCGCAGAGCGCTCCGCAGAGAAAAATCACTTAGTGCCAGGGAACAGGGTTAACACATGCACCCCAAACGTTGAGCTGGGGCGGAGGGCAGTGCGGGCGCGACTGTTGGTGAGTCACAACCGGTGCCACGTGTGTTTTGCTGAGACCGTTGAAAATGCCAGAACCTTCTTTAATGCACGCGCCCCAAACATTGAGATATCCGGGGGGGCAGTGAGGGCCCGCGAAAGCAGACGATGCAGCGAGTGTTACGAGTGCAGCTAAAAGATGTTTCATAAATACCTCCTGCGCTGCAGCCTATGAAGAACGTTTCTGCGTTTCAAGCACGAATGTGTGGTTATTTGAGATAAATCAAAGTCCTTCATATCTGCGTCGAAAACGCTGTCTGCCAAGCTGTGCTTGGTGTTCCGATTTTTTCGGGGATCGCGAGCCCAGAGTTGACAGGCCATCGAAAACAACGGGAACCTGGGCAGATTGCCTCAATCTTCCGGGACACGAAGACTCATTTCATGTGCTCTCAAGGCATCAAAAAGTCGTGAACACTCCGGCTTGAGGAATCGCATTCCGCTCTCACAGTCTTCTTGAATTAAGTCCGCAAATTGTTCGGATGCGTCTACAAGTTCAACACTCAATAAATCCGCAGCTGGAATGTAAGAAATCCTCGTTCGTTTAAAAACCCGGCGCTTGCCTTGCAATACCATCCGCTGAATTCCCTTTTTTAGCCTATTGCCGGATAGGGCTCGCCCAAAAGGCGCGGAGGACGCGGATGAAACTCAAGCATCTCTTATCACTCTCTTTGCTGACTGGTTTAGCCAGCTTGCTCTCACCTCCCGCGCAAGCCGAGCTTACGCAAAAAGATCTCAAGCTCGCGGAAAAATACTTCGAACGGTACATTTACGAGCTCGAGCAACCGATCCTCGTTTACAACTGGTCGCCAGCCGCGCTGAAACTTAAGAGCGCAACCGATCCGATGGCCTACAAGTACGTCGCTTCAAGCACTCGCACCTACTGGCAAGCTCAAAACAACGTCGATGAAGATGACAATATGTATGGTCGCGGCCTTTATGCCGCGCTCGATCCTGTTGCAACGCGCTCTTATGGAAAGTGGTCAGGAACTTGGGTTCTCTTAGAGATGCAGTTGCCAAAAGGCTTCCGCATGCTCGATCTGAATCGCGATGGTCAAAACTCTTTCCCCGAAAGAATCCAGAGCATCCTGCGTTCGGTGAATTGCCCCATCAATTGGGATGACAAACAAGGCATGTTCAGCAACTTGATGTCGCCGAAAGTTCCGAAGATCGATGCGCAATGCATGGCTCTGATCAAACACATCTTCCAAAAAACGCACGCGATCGATGGTTTCGCCTACGGTTACAACTCAACTTCCTTCATGGAATGCCAAGATCCTTCGCTGGAACAAACTAACGCTGAAGAAGGCTACTATGGTGGATCGCAAAGAAAGATGCGCTCAACTGCCTTCGTCATCACGGGTTCAAACTGGTTGCGGCCGGAACTCGTGAAGCTCTATACGCCCGCAACTCGCGATGCGATCACCGAACGCAAGCGCATTCTGAGCCTCTTCTACCGCTCTCAGTATGACAACGTGATGATGCAGGTTCAGACTCCCGAGGGCGCCGCAAGCTGGGCGCAAAACGAAGCAGCGCGCGGTCTCGATGATTACCGCTCGATGAATGAATATGGCGTCTGCAATAACTTCGTAAAAGGCCAAGGCTGCTTGGATCCGATCAAGCTTTGTAAACTCAATGAGAAGTACGAAACGATCGAAACGGAGTGCATCACAAAGCCGGCTCCTCCGATTCCTGTTTACGACACGACAAAAATGACTTCGGCGAATTTCCCCGACGAAGCGTGGGAAGAGAATGCTGTCAAAGGTCTTTTGTGGCCCGATCTTGAAGGCGCGAATGTCGACGTGAAAATCGGCGAGCACATCAGCAAGAACTTCATCGGCTGCTCCGATGCAGCTCCTTATAAACTTGCAACTCCTTTGAAGAAATAATTGAGAGGTCAGTCGTGAAAACAACTCTATTCAATCTCGCCAAACAGAGCGTTTTGAAACTCTCGATTCTTTCAGTTGCGGTGGCGGCAGGATCTGCAGCGCAAGCTGCTCCTTCGGAGCAAGACGTGCGCACGCTCGTTGCGCACTACCGCACGATGACCTACACGCTCCAACAACCGGTTCTGATCTATTACTGGTTTGATGGCGCAAAAGAAAAAGGTCCGTGGCTCAATCAAATTAAGGCGAACGATCCAGCGGGTGCTGAATTATTGCGTGCTAAGACTTCGACTTACCGCCAATGGCTCCAGTCGGATCCCACTTCCGAGCAAACAACGCAGATCAAAGTTCCGATGGGGATGATTGATCCTGTCGCAAACTCCTGGGGCGGCGGACACGGCGAATACGGAATGAACCCGCTCATGAACAGCTTGGGTCGCATCCCCTCTTCGAGCCCGGTCTGCGAAGGCGAAGAGTGCGGCGGTGGAGGAATGGTTGAGAAGTACGAAAACTGGGTCTTGGCTCAAGTCACGGTTCCCGCTGGTCTTACGGTTTTGAATCTTGCGCGCGATGGCGCGAACTCGGTTCCGTTGGCGGTGGAATCGATTTTAGATCGCAACCGTTGCCCTGTGCAGTGGAAGAAAGACTACCTCGGACTCAACATGAATCGCTTCTTCCAAGCGAGCAATAAAGTTCCGGCGGAGTGCCGCGCCCTTCTTGATGCTGTCTTCTTCGACAAAATCCGCATCAACGCTTTGATCGAAATGGGCTCGGGCTCCTACTTTGACGAATGCAAAGCAACGCAAGCTAAAGACATCGACGTCGGTTATGCCTACGCACAATCGCGCGACTGGCGCAACTCGGGTCTCACGATCCTTTCTCCTGACGTGTTCACGACTGAGTCGGTAAAAGTCTTCACGCCAAAGTCGACGGATGATTTCGAAACTCGCCACCGCATCCAGAGCCTGTTCTACCGTTCGAACTTCGACACGACGGCGATTAACTTCCAAACCGCCGACATGAGCTTGAGCTGGGCTAGCGGTGTCGTTACGGGAAATGACTACAAGCTGTCGATGGAAACTTCTGAATGTCCGAACTTCGTTGCCGGCAAAGGTTGCTCAGGTCAGCTGAAAGTTTGCGAACGCGATCAAGAGAAGTGGGAAATCAAACCCGAGACTTGCAAGATGGTCGACGCTCCGAAACCGCCTGTCTACCCTGCGGTGATGAGCGATAAGACTCCGCCTACAACGGACGAGTACTCCTACGGCAACAAGCTTCTCTGGAAAGACATGGAAGGCAAAAAAGCCGACGCGTCGATCGGAACTTGGGTGAAGAAAAATTTGTACGGCTGCTCCGACGCAGTTCCTTACAAGCGCCGCTCGAAGAATAAATAAGAGGATTTGCCAATGAGACTCGCGGCTTTAGCCACATTGACCATGGTTTTGTTCTCTGGCCCGGTCTTGGCGCAATCCACGCCCGCTGAGAAAGACCTCAAACTCATGACGAAGTATTTCAAAAGCTTCGTCTATGAGCTCGAGCGTCCTGTACTCATGTACAACTGGTCGCAAGGTGGCCTGAAGCTCAAGAGCGCTTCGGATCCGATTGGCGTTAAGATGGTTGTAAACGGCGCCAAGTCTTACTGGCGCTCGCAGAACAACGTCGACAACGATGACAACATGTACGGCTTCGGCCTTTACGCAGCCCTTGATCCGGTTGCAACTCGCAGCTACGGCGAATTCGAAGGCAATTGGGTCCTTCTTGAAATGAAGCTTCCGCAAGGTTTTCGCACGCTCGATCTCGGTCGCGATGGCAACAACGCTTTTCCTCAACGAATCCAAAAAATTCTCACCGATGCGAAATGTCCTTCGCGTTGGGCGGATGCGACGAGCATGTTCGATTCTCTCATGCAGCCAAAGAGCCCAAAGGTCGAAACGGAGTGCATGAATTTGATCCGCGCGGTGTTCCAGCAAAATCTCGCCATCGACGGCTTCTTGTACAACTATAACTCTAGCGAGTTCGCCGAATGCGTTGATCCGCGCCTGAAAGCCTTGAACGCCAATGCGTCTGACGAATGGGGCAACTCCAATCATCAAAGAGCGATCCGCTCGCGTGCCGCTGTCATAACGGATTCAAAGTGGGTGAAGCCGGAGCTCATCCGCATCTACACTCCGACAACATCTGACGCCAAAGATGAACGTTTACGAATCACGAGCCTCTTCTACAAAACCGAGATCGATGTAGCGCTTTCGACGGCGCACACGGTGATGGGTTACCAAAACTGGGTCCAAAGCTGGGTCAGTCAAAACCTCAAGGGATTTGAAGCGATGATCGAGTGGGATCAGTGCGGAAACTTCCAACCAGATAGAGGCTGCCTCGATCCGGTGAAGGTCTGTCAGCGCGACGAGAAGACTTACAAAATCATCGAGTCGACTTGCAAAACGATTTCGCCTCCCCCGATCCCTGTCTTTGCGACGACCGTCATCAGGAAAACTACGTTCTCCGGCGGTGCGTGGGATGAAGACAAGAAGTCGCTTCTCTGGCCGGAATTCGAGGGTTCGCTCGTAGATGCGAACGTCGGTCAGATGATTCGCGAAAATTTCCTTGGCTGCTCCGAAGGTGAGCCGTACCGAAGTCTTCTGATGAAGGAGAGCAAATGAAAACTGCGTTTCTTCTCTACTCCATTATGGCGGTGGGACTCGCATTCACGGCTTCGAGCGCAAAGGCTCAATCGAAACTTTCAGATGAAGATGTGCGCCGTTTAGTCGCGCACTACCGTACATTTACTTACAAACTTCAGCAGCCTGTTACCGTGTACCACTGGCTCAAAGCCGAAGATGAACCCAAAGGTCCGTGGTTAAAAAAGTTTTCGCCGAACACGCCGGAAGCTTTGTCTTATGCCAAGGTAAAAGCCTCGGAATTTTGGCAATCGCGCACGACTTCCATGGAGGATCCTTACAACGCGTTCGGCACAGCTCTTTACGCCGAACTCGATCCGGTGAACTCCCCTTCCTCCGCCGCGGGAGAAGGCGAGGGTGAGTGCGAGCACGAGAACTGCGGCGGGGGTACCGCGATGGTTCACGATGTGGGTCCTAATTGGGTTCTCATGCAGATCGGGTTGCCGAAGGGACTTACGATCTTGAATTTGGCTCGCGACAACAACAACTCCAATCCGATGCAGATTCAGGCGATCCTCGATCGTGCGAACTGCCCGGCGAAGTGGAACTTCGATAAGATGGGTCCCCGCTTTGGTCGCCTTTTCCACGCGGATTCGAACCTCTCGGGAGAATGTCAGGACGCCCTCACCCGCGTCTTTCGCGACCAATTAAAAATTTCGGCGATCGTGGTTGAAGGTGGTTCGAGGGTTTTCAAGGAATGCGTGAACCCACCGGATCCGACCCTCGAAGACAACACTTGGATTTCCAACAAGCCCTGGAGAAACGCCCGCGTAGCTTTAGTTTCGGGAGATTTCCTCACGCAGGAAATGATTCGCGCCTATAATCCGAAATCGACTGAGGATCGCGCGAACCGACAGACGATCCAGAGTCTGTATTATCGCTCATTTCACGACAAAACAGAGCGCTATTTCGCGACGCCCGAACTCTCGATGGATTATATCCGTCATAATGACTGGAGCCTACTTCCAGGTAAAGCTCTCAGCGAAGATTCGACTTGCGAAAAATTCAAACCAGGCTTGGGCTGCACCGGAAAAGTGAAAGTTTGCGCAAGAACGGAGTCGTTCGAAGTGGATCTAAAGAAGTGCGAGCGCGTCCCGGCTCCTCACGGAAAAGGCTACCCCGTCGTGATGAGCAATAAGAATCCGCCCGAGAAGAGTGATGATCCCAACTCCATGTCGGGCAAACTTCTCTGGAAAGATTTGGAAGGCGTCCAAGCCGACGCCAAAATCGGTGCTTGGATTCAACAGAATCTTTACGGATGCAGCGAGGCCATTCCATTCAAAAGGCAAAAGTGACGATTCGCTCATCTTGAAATTTCGTTCTCTTCGCCTCGCGGTTGAAAAAACATTTGGCAAGGCGAAAAAGCTGGTCTTTATTTGGTTCCTCAACGGCGTTTCGGAGGGGACCAACGATGAAATCGCTCATCGCGTGTTTTGCATTCACGGTTTTGGCTGCAACAGGATCGCCTGCGCTCGCATCTCCCCTCGCTCTCGTCTATAACGGTGACGGCGCCTGCCCTGATGATTGCGCAAAGTCTGCCGCATTGATCGCCGAGAAAATTGGCTTCCGCGTTCGTTATATCAACGCTGAGACGTGGGACTCTTCGGTCTTCGAAGACGCTTCGCTCTGGATCCATCCGGGCGGAGTCGCAAGCCTCGCCGTCGATGAGTTCACCTCCGCTCAAAAGCAATCGATTCGCAACTTCATCGCTCGCGGCGGTGGTTACGTCGGCTTTTGCGCTGGCGCTTTTTTTGCGGCCGATAGCTTTTATTCCAACGGCCCGAGCCACCGCAAGTTCGAGACTCTCGAAATTTTGCCGGTAGAGGCTGAAGTCCGTCCCAGCAAAACGCAAGCTTCCATGCTCTACGTTGAATGGGGTGGCGTGCGCCGGCATCTTTACTTTGAAGGTGGCGCAGTCTTCCGCAGTCCGATTCCTGCCGGAGTTGAGGTCATCGGTACGTACGACGACGGCGGAGCCGCAACCGTGCGCGGTTTGTATGGCAAGGGCCGCGTGTACATCACAGGCCCTCACCCCGAAGCGCCTCAAGACTGGCGCACTTACTTTCAGCTGACCGACAAAGACGGCCTCGACGAGGATCTCGTGAAGGAGATGTACTCGTGGGCGGCCGGCCGGTAAGTCTTCGTCGCCTCTCGCACCGTTCTGAATTTATCCATGTGCTTCTTACCGTAATAGGCTTCGGCCACGTGGCGGTTGTGCTGCCCACAAAGACATCTCAAGTTTGAAATGTCGTTCGTTCCGCCTTTGGCTGTAGGCACGATGTGATCGACTTGCAGGTCGCGAGTTGAGTCGCAACGCTGTTTCGTAACGGGATCTACGTACTCGCAAGTTTGCGCGCGCTGGACGACGTAGCGACGAAGTTTCCTCGGCACGCGCACCGCAGCGGTTGCGCTTGGCGGCGTGAGTTGCTGGGGATCGATCGCCTCGAGGAGCAAGTCGAGCGCTTGCTTCAGGACCTCTGCTGTTTGTGCGTTGAGGAGGTCTTTCGCGCGATCGAGTTTGGTGCGGAGCTCTTAGGGGATGTCAACGGTAAGCCTTGAGTCGGTGCTTGAGAGCGTGCGTAGGGAATCTTTGCCGATCGTGGTGTCGGGAAACTCGGCGC
>SXGS01714478.1_pt1 | contig 34803 bp, 27 predicted proteins | sample 3174681 | NCBI WGS metagenome assembly SXGS01 (sample SAMN11356861, study PRJNA531348) | freshwater metagenome | isolation source: freshwater sample F1-80 | place: China: Fuxian Lake, Yuxi | collected 2017-12-25
GACGGCCGCGTGAAGACGCTGCATCCGAAAGTTCACGGAGCGATCCTCGGCCGGCCCGACGTGCCGCATCATGCCGAGGCGATCGCCGCTCACGGCATCATTCCGTTCGAGTTGGTCGTCGTGAACCTCTACCCGTTCGAGGCCACGATCGCGAAGCCCGGCTGCACGACCGAAGAGGCGATTGAGAACATCGACATCGGCGGGCCGAGCATGGTCCGTTCGGCCGCGAAGAATCACGAGCACGTTGGCATCGTCACCTGCCCCTCGCAATACGAGCGAGTACTCGCCGAACTCCGCGCCGGCAAGCTGACCCACGAATTCAAACGCGAACTGGCGGCCGCCGCGTTCGCCTCTACCGCTCGCTACGACCGAGCCATCGCCGACTACATGGCCGGCATGGTCGGCAAGCTCGTCGCTGAAGAAGTTCCCGAAGGTGTCACCGTCGACGCCGCGAAGTTCCCACGCGTGCTGCATCTCGATTTCGAGCGACGTATGCCACTGCGCTACGGCGAGAACCCACATCAAGCCGCCGCATTCTTCGTCGAGCGAAACGCCAACACTTCGACGCTCGCCGCTTTTGAGAAACTGCACGGCAAGGAGTTGTCGTACAACAATCTGCTCGATCTCGATTCGGCGATGGCGATTGTGCGCGAGTTCGACCAACCCGCCGCCGTCGTCATCAAGCACAACAATCCGTGCGGTTGCGCGATCAGCGATACGTTGTCTTCCGCATTCGAGAAGGCTTACGCCGGAGACCCGGTCAGCGCGTTCGGCGGTATCTTCAGCATGAACCGCGTCGTCGATCTCGCGACGGCCGAGCAACTCTGCCTGCCGGAACGGTTTGTCGAGGCGATCATCGCCCCCGGTTTCACCGACGAAGCATTCCAACTGCTGATTACCAAGCCGAAGTGGAAGAACAACGTCCGCCTCCTGCGAGTCAGCGACTGGCCGTCATCAAGCTCAGCCACCGTCGCCAGCATGGACTATCGCCGAGTCAGTGGCGGCTTGCTGGTTCAAACACGCGACGACGTCGCCGATCCAGAATCCGAATGGAAGGTCGTCACCGATCGCCAACCAATCGACGCGGAACTGCGCGACCTGCGATTCGCGTGGAGACTCTGCAAGCACGTCAAATCGAACGCCATCGTTTTCGCGAAAGACGGTGCCATCACCGGCACCGGTGCCGGCCAGATGAGCCGACTCGACTCGTCCGAGATCGCGGCAAAGAAGTCCGCCGACCGTTGCCGAGGCGGAGTCGTCGCGAGCGACGCCTTCTTACCCATCCCCGACCGCATCGATCAAGCCGCGAAGGCCGGCATCCTCGCCGCCATTCAACCAGGCGGCTCACGCAACGACCCCGAAGTCATCGCCGCCGCGAACGAGCATGGTATGACGATGATCTTCACCGGCCGCCGCCACTTTAAGCATTGAGATGCGATACGTCGTTTAACGGCAAGCCGAAGGCGTCGTTGTACGCCAAACGCCGTCGCCTTCGGCTTGCCGTTAAACGAGCGACTACGAGCGCGGCCGCCGATAGAACGGCAGTTCGACGATCGTTGCCGATTCGCTTTGTCCGCGGACATTCACGGCGACTCTGGCCCCGATGTTCGCGGCCTCGCGCGCGATGTATGCCATCGCAATCGACTTTTCGAGCGTCGGCGAAAACGTCCCCGAAGTTACTTCGCCGATATCGACCTGTCCCGCGAGAACCTGCGATCCTTCACGAGCAATTCTCCGACTATCCAACACGAGCCCGGCTCGCTTCTGAGCGCGCGGCTGAGGCTTCGCCATCAACGAGTCCTTTCCGATGAAGTCTTTCGTTTGTGATTTCACTGCGAACGATAGTCCCGCCGAGAGCGGGTCGATCGACACCGACAACTCGTGTCCGTAGAGCGGCATCCCGGCTTCCAGTCGCAGCGTGTCTCGACAGCCCAGTCCGCACGGCAGCAAACCGGTGGAGGCTCCGCGGTCGATCAAAGTCTCCCACAACTTCACGCCGTGATCGCGAGGCACAATCACTTCAAAGCCATCCTCACCTGTGTAGCCGGTGCGAGTCACGATGCCGCGCTGCCCCAGAACGTCAATCTCGCAGCCGAAGTAATACCGCAAGTGAGCGATATCCTCGCCGACCAACGGCGCGAGCAACTCCACCGACTTCGGCCCTTGCAGCGCGAGCATCGACCACTGGGCCGAACAATCCTCGACAGACACATGGAAGCCGGTGCGATGCTGTGTGACCCAGTCAACGACTTTCAATCGGTTCGAGGCATTCACCACCAACAGATGCCAGCCCTCAAGCCGAGTCACCAGCACGTCATCCAGCACGCCCCCCGCGTCGTCACAAATCAGCGAGTATCGCACCTGTCCCGGCTTCAACGAGGCGACATCATTCGTCAGCAGGTGATCGAGAAACTTCACCGAGTCCGTTCCGGTGAACCGCAACCGTCCCATGTGCGCGATGTCGAACAGTCCCGCCGCGCGGCGCACGGCGTGATGCTCTTCGGTGATCGAGCGGTACTGCACCGGCATGTGCCAGCCACCAAACTCAACCATCCGCCCGCCATGCGCGGCGTGCCAATCGTGCAGTGGCGTTTGAAGTAAGTCGGACATGAATGCCTTTCGTAGGTCAGCCTTTCTAGGCTGACTTCTTCGGAGATCGACGTTGTGTGAAGCATTCGGGTCAGCCTGGAAAGGCTGACCTACTTTGCCACTGAAATGATCTTTGCCAACGCATCGACATCATACACGCCCCCCCCCCAAGTCCCGCCGCCGAGTTGTTGCAGTAGCGCCCAGAGTTTCGTGTCATCGGGCAATTGCGGATCGGGCAACAACGGCTGAGCAGGTTCACGCTCGACGAGGATCTTCGCTCCGGCTTCCGGCGTGAATCGACGATCCGCCTCACCAACGAAGTTCAAACTGCCGTCGAGCGTTTTACGGTCGATGATGATCTCGATCATGTCGCCGTCGCGGAGCTTACCGATCGGACCACCGGCCAAGGCTTCCGGACCGACGTGGCCGATACAGGCACCGGTCGAAACGCCGGAGAAGCGGGCGTCGGTGATCAACGCCACTTCTTTTCCAAACGACAGATATTTCAACGCGGAGGTGAGCTGAAACGTCTCTTCCATACCGGCACCGAGCGGGCCTCGGCACATCAGCACGATCACGTCTCCCGCTTCGATGGTCTTCGAGCCGCGTCCCTTCACCGCCGCGATCGCGTCCCGTTCGGACGTGAAGACTTTCGCGGGGCCAAGCTTGCGATACACGCCGTCGGCATCGACCACACTGGGATCAATCGCCGTGCTCTTAATGACCGAGCCTTCCGGTGCGATGTTGCCGACGGGAAACGTGACGGTGCTCGTCAATCCGCGAGCGCGAGCACGTTCCGGCGACATCACCACATCATCGGGATCGACGCCGTCGGCCGAGCGCAACAACGCTCGCAGTTCGCGGCGACGATCCGATTGTTCCCACCAGTCGAGCACTTCGCCCAGTGGCCGCCCCGTCGCCGTCAAAGCGTTCAATCGCAGCAGGCCCAACGTGCGCAGGTGCAGCATCACTTCGGGAACTCCCCCCGCCAGGAAGAACTGCACGGTCGGATGTCCCTTCGGCCCGTTCGGCAGGACATCGACCAGACGGGGCACTTGGCGATTGATCCGATTCCAGTCATCGACGACCGGCCGCTTCAACCCGGCCGAAAACGCGATCGCCGGAATGTGCAGCAACAGATTCGTCGAGCCGCCGCATGCCGCATGAACCACCATCGCATTGTGCAGTGAATCGTCGGTGAGCAACTTGCGCATCGTCAGCCCCGCAGCCTCCATCGCGATGACAGCGCGAGCCGATCGGCGAGCCGCATCCAACCAGATCGCCTGCCCCGACGGCATCAACGCGGTGTGCGGCAATGCCAAGCCGAGTGCTTCGGCGATGACCTGCGATGTCGCCGCCGTTCCCAAGAACTGACAGCCGCCTCCCGCGCTGCCGCAGGCTCGGCAACCCATGTCCTGAGCGTATTCGAGCGTCACTTCGCCGTGAGCGAAGCGTGCTCCCAGGGATTGCACCTTGCCGGCGTCTTCCGCATCACGAGTCGGCAACGTGACTCCACCGGGCACGATCACGCAGGGCAACTCATGCTGAGCCGCCAGAGCCATCATCGTCGCAGGCAGTCCCTTGTCGCAGGTCGCGATCCCAATGACGCCGCGCCGAGTCGGCAGAGAACGAATCAATCGTTTCAACACAATCGCCGCGTCGTTGCGATACGCCAGGCTATCCATCATCGCGACGGTCCCCTGCGATCTCCCGTCACACGGATCGCTGACATAAGCCGCGAACGGCAGCCTTTCGAGCCGATTCAATTCCTCAGCCGCCGCCCGCATCAGCAAGCCGACTTCCCAGTGTCCGGTGTGATACCCCAACGCAATCGGCTTGCCATTTTCGTCCCGAATGCCCCCTTGAGTACTGACGATCAAAAACTGAGGCCGCCCCAACTGCGATGCTTCCCAACCCATGCCAGCATTCTGCGTCATTCCGAACAAGTCGCCCGATGGAGCATCCAGCAACATGCTTTCGGTGAACGGCATCCGCCCCACCGGGCCTGGGCCGTGAGTCGCAATGTGGAAAAGCTGCGGGTCATCCGAGTCGAGGAGAGAACTAACGAGTGTTTGCATTCTGGAATCATTCACCTGAGGAGAAAGAAAAACAAAACAACGAGCACAAGAAGCGTCGCCAACTACGAGTAAATAACCAAGGATTTGCAGGCTTGGGATTAGCCCTCAGACGGAGAGATACGCCGTCCAAAAGGACACCGACGGCAATCATGACAAGCAGGATCAGCTCTCGCATCGGGTCGAGTATCCTTCAAGGCAATTGGCTCTATAATCTGACTCTAAAGAGAAAGCACGCGAGCCGCGTGCTCTACAAGGAAACAACATGCCAGCAACATTGCCGATTCTGGGACAAGCCCTCGCCGCCGAAGAAGACCCGCTCGATCTGATCGACGAGATTGAACGGTTGAAGAAGGAAAAAGACGCCACGATCCTCGCACATTTTTATGTGGACGGGGACATTCAAGATGTGGCCGATTTCACCGGCGACAGCCTGAAGCTGGCGAGAGACGCGACGAAGGTGACGACCTCGACGATTGTCTTCAGCGGCGTCCATTTCATGGCCGAGACGGCCAAGATGCTCAGCCCCACAAAGCGCGTGTTGCTGCCGGACATGCTGGCGGGGTGCTCGCTGGCCGATAGCTGTCAGCCGGAGGAATTGGCGAAGTTCCAACAGAAGCTGCGGGCCGAAGGGCGGGACTTCGAGACGGTCGCATACATCAACACGTCGGCGGCGGTGAAGAGCCTCGTCGATTGGATCGTTACCAGCGGCAACGCTCGTGAGATCATCGACCGCGTGCCGGCCGACAAGGAAATCTTGTTCGTGCCCGATCAGCATCTTGGCCGGTATCTGTCGGAGGTCTCCGGCCGCAAGATGATCCTGTGGCCCGGCTCGTGCATGGTTCACGAGGTCTTCAGCATCACCGACATGCTGCGAGCCAAACGGAACAACCCCGGCAGCCGCATCATCGCTCACCCGGAATGCCCGGTGAACATTCTCGAACACGCCGACTTCATCGGCGGCACCGAGGCGATGCGTAAGCATGTCTCGGCAATCGCCGAACCGCAGACGTTTCTCGTGGCGACCGAAGCGAACATGATTCATCCGCTGCAAAAGATCGCTCCGCAGCACAACTACGTTCCGATCCCCGGTCTGATGGAATCCAGCGGAGAGACCTGTGCCTGCAATCGTTGTCCGCACATGGCTCGGAACACGCTGCAGAAAGTCCGCGACTGCTTGCGCGACGGCCAGCCAGAGATCGAATGGAATCCCTGCTTCGACATGGCGCGGGCCGTCGTCGAGAAGAGCCTGCTGAAGTAGGCTCGAAGCCGTCTTGAGCCAAACGCGGAATTGCCCCTATTCTCGAATCGCAAAGAATCGAGACAGGCGAGCGGGGCGGCGTCAGCCCCCCGGTGCGTTCGATGAGGAACCGGGGGGCTGACGCCGCCCCGCTCGTCTGGTCATTTCGAGAGTGATCGTCATCGGAGGATGCCATGCGTTTCTGGTTGGGTTGCGGAGTGTCGGCGTTTCTTGGAGCGGTGCTGGCAGTGACGTTGCAGAGCGAGAGCCTGTTGCGGCCGGTAGGTGCTCAGGAAAAAACCGGCGAGCGAGCCACGCGGGCCTCGTTTTCTCTGGAAGAGAATCGATCGTTCGCGCCGACGAATTTGCCGAACGTGTTCAATCGCGAAGGACTGACGCCGGACGAGGCGGTCAACGTCGCGGTCTACGAGGCGATCAACAAGAGCGTTGTGAACATTAACACGAAGAGTTCGCACTCGGCGCTGCTGGCGTTTGAAGTCACGGCCGAGGGGACCGGTTCTGGTTCGATCCTAGACAAGGCCGGGCACATCGTCACCAACTTTCACGTCATCGCGGACGCCAACGATGTGGTCGTGACGTTGCATGATGGCAAGCAGTATGACGCCTCGTTCATTGGGGCCGACCCGGAAAACGATGTGGCCGTCATTCGCGTGAAGGCTCCGCCGGAAGTGCTGTATCCCGTCGCGTTAGGAGACTCCAGCCATCTGCGGGTCGGCATGAAGTGCTTCGCGATCGGCAATCCCTTTGGCTTGGAAAGAACGCTGACGACCGGCAGCATTTCGAGCGTCGATCGCTCGTTGCAGATTCGGAATCGCTCGATCAAGCAGATCATTCAGATCGACGCGGCGATCAATCCGGGAAATTCCGGCGGCCCGTTGCTCGATACACATGGCCGGCTGATCGGCATCAATACGGCAATCGCCAGCAAGACCGGGCAGAGCGCGGGAGTCGGCTTCGCGATTCCCTCCAACCTTGTTGCCCGCGTCGTACCAGAGCTGATTCGTCACGGCAAAGTCATCCGACCGGAAATCGGCGTGCGCTTGCTGAGAACCGAGAAAGGATTGCTGGTCGCTCAACTGCAACCGAACGGGCCGGCCGAGAAGGCTGGGTTGCACGGCCCGAAGATGGTTCGCAAGACGGGCATCTTGGGGGGCACACGCATTGATTACGGAGCGGCCGATATCGTCGTGGCCGTAGACGACGAAGAGGTCAAATCGCAAAGCGATTTTCTGAGCGTGGTCGAAAGCAAACGGCCGAGCGATCAAGTGATCGTCACCGTGTTGCGCGAGGGACGCAAAGTGAATGTCCCGGTCACGCTGGGCGGACCGAATCCGGAAAAGTAGCCGCACAGAATTCAGGAGCAGAAGGCGTGAGAATTCGGTCCGAACTCTCACGAGTTCGGCTACCTCCGATCAATCGAAGAAGCCGCGCGAATCGCGGCGTGACTCCAGTCGCGGTGGGGCGATGAGCCGTGGCGGCACGATTTCGAACGGTCCGGCTTCTTCTGGCTGCGGCTCAGGGATTGGAATTGTCTGAGCCGTCGCTCCGAACGTCATAGAGAGCGTCAGCCAACCTTCAGACGCCTCCGTTTTAGCGAGCCGCAGGGATGCCATCGGTTGTGTCGGCACGCTGGCTGGCAGTGGCAGCGAATCGGGGAGCACGACGTCCGGAAACGCTGCTGCCAATTGATTGCGAACCAACGTCTCCACCATGCCCACGAGCGACACGCCATTGTCGGCTTTGGCATACTTGAGTTGTCCAGTGGTCATTCGCCATTCACCACGCTCAAACTTTGAGGAGAGCGGCACCGTGATCTCGTCTTGAGCGAGCACCGTGTGACCAGCGACTTCGATGCTGGCGACGACGACAAGACGCAACTCCCCTTTGACGATGCTGATCCTCACGGGATCTTTTTCACCCAGCCGAATGAGCGGACTGGTTCCAGGCAGCGGTTGGCCGGCAAATTTGTTTTCGCGTCGCAGCACGCGACCTCCAAGTTTGGCGACGAATGCTTCCAACGTTTCGCGCAATTCCGTTTCGGTCAGCGTCTTGCCACTCAGATTGAGCGTTCGCAGTCCCGAGTTGAGCACCGATTCATGGACACGTATCGTGACCGAGTCAGCATCGGCCGTGTGTGTCGTACCTGTTTGACTGAGTGCCGGGGCATCGGCCCAAGCCGCAGAGATCAGCAACTGCGAGTCAGTCGAGCGAGCGGTCAATTGCTGTGGCCAAAGGCTGCCGAATCGAGCCTTTACGCCGTCACGCCATTCGCGATTGAATCGGCCAAGCTGCTGATCCGCCTCGCGGTTGAACTTGGGGCCGAGCTGTGCGGCGAGATGCTCCGCTGTCTCCGCATCGACCTGCGTTCGCTGCCGCTTTGCAGTGGAGATCGCCACGTTGCGTGCGAATCCTCCGAAGAGAGTCCCGTCATACGCGGTCTTGGCCGCGACATGCTCGTTGTGAATGTCGACCCACACGCGCGGGCGGCGCGTGGTGATTTGGTGTCCGTCGAACATTACCGGCTTGACCGCCAGCACATCGTGCCGTCCCAGCGTGTTGACGGCCGCTTGCGACGTCAGGCCAACCGTGTCGCTATGCACCGCTCCGGTCAGCACGAGATGCAACTCTGCGAAACTCGAGTTAGGACGCACATCGACGACGACTCGCGTGGCGGTGGACTGTCGGCCGATCACGTCGGCGTTTGCGATCACATCGCGCACGGCTCCGACTTCGGAACGCTCATCGGTCAGCAGTTGGTTCAGAAGACGTTCTGGAATGCTGACCTGCAGCGGAGCGAGATCGTGAACCTTCTCCTCTGGTGCGAGTTCAATGCGGGCCGTTCGGACGTGGACTGGAGGTGCGAGAAACGACCGTGAATCCATCACGAACGGTTCTGATTGGACGGGGATCGGCGAGGTGATCGCCGACGCGGAAACACTCGGCTGAGCGAGTCGCGACGCCTTGGGTTGCTTGCACGCACAGGGAGGCTCTGGCGATTGCGCGAACACGACACTGGCGGACAACAGGCAAGAACTCAAACCGAAGAACGATTGCAGTCGCATGGAAAGATCTCCCAATGTGGACAAAGGCCAGTTATTCTGACGAGCAAGGGGACCGACCGGTATCCTCCGCAAGAAAAACTTGTGGAGATCGCGCGTGCTCGTGCGGAGAGAGTTCGGTAGATTCCTTTGGTTTTGTCCCCGCTCGCCTAGATGTCAATCACGAGAGTGCCATGTCGCGTTTTCGCCACATCGACGCAGATTCGATTTCGTCACGCCGCGAATTCCTCACAACGACCGGTGGCGGCTTCGGAGCACTCGCGCTGCACCAGTTGCTGACGACGGAAAGTTGGGCGACTGAGCGACCGGCGCCTCGACCGGAATTCAACGGCGGGCTGCATCACATGGCGACGGTCAAGCGGGTCATTCAGCTCTTCATGAATGGCGGCGCGAGTCCGATGGACACGTTTGATTACAAGCCGGAACTCATCAAGAAGCATGGCGAGAAAGTAGACTTTGGACTCAAAGCGGCGGCGACCAGCGTGCCCGGGGCGGTCATGAAGTCGCCGTTCGAATGGAAGCAGCACGGCGAATCCGGTCGCTGGGTCACCAGCGTTCTGCCTCATACGGCGACGATCGTCGATGAGCTGGCCTTTCTGATGGCGATGACGACCAAGACCAACGTGCATGGACCCGCCAGCTACATGCAGAACACCGGGTTCACGCAGCCGGGCTTTCCGTGTCTGGGGGCATGGATGTCCTACGGACTCGGCCGGCTGGCGGACAACCTGCCGACGTTCGTCGTGCTGCCGGATACACGCGGGCTGCCGTACAACAACGCCGGAAATTTCTCCTCCGCGTTTCTGCCGATGGATCATCAAGGGACGATCATCAAGGCGAACGCGCCCACCCCGATCAGCGATTTGTTCCCACCCAAGTCGGCCAGCTTCATCACTCGCGACAGCGAAGCGGAAGGGCTGCGAGTGCTCGCGGAGATCAATCGCGAACATCAGAGGTCTCGACCGGGCGACTCTCGGCTGGACGCGCGAATCGCCAGCTATGAACTCGCCGCGAAGATGCAGCTCTCAGCGCCGGAGGCGCTCGATCTCACCAAGGAGAGCGAAGAGACGCACAAAACTTATGGGACCGGGGCCGCTCCGACGGCGGACTTCGCCAAGAGTTGTTTGACCGCTCGGCGGTTGATCGAGCGAGGCGTGCGGTTCGTACAAGTTTGGAGCGGTGCCGGCGGTGCTTCGAACAACTGGGACAACCACACCAACATCGACAAGGAGTTGCCGTTCATCGCCAGCATGGTCGATCAGCCGATCGCCGCGCTGGTCCGGGATCTGAAACAGCGCGGGCTGTTCGAGGACACGCTGGTCATCTGGACGACCGAGTTCGGCCGGATGCCGTTCACTCAAGGAGCGACCGGCCGCGATCACAACGGCGGCACGTTCGTCACCTGGCTGGCCGGAGCCGGCATCAAGGCGGGAGCGTCTCACGGCGAAAGCGACGAGTTCGCCTACAAGACCGCGAAAGACGAAACCTGGAGCTATGACCTGCACGCGACCGTGCTGCATCTGATGGGCATCGACCACACGAAACTGGCCGTCCGCCACAACGGCATCGACCGACGCATCACCGACGTGCATGGGCATGTGGTCGAAGACGTGCTGGCGTAGGACGGGCACTCTTGCCCGTCATCGAACGCGAAGAGACAGACGGGCAAGAGTGCCCGTCCTACGCCAGCACATCGCGATACAGCCGCGCGTGCGACTCAACCATGTTGTCGATGCTGAAGTGCTGCCGCATGCGTTCGCGGCCCGCGTCTCCCAAGCGACGAGCCAATTCGGGATCGGCCAACAGTCGATCGGCAAACTGTTGGAAGCCAACGCGGTCGCCGACTTTGACCAGGAAACCGGTCTCGCCGTCGATGACCAGTTCACGATTCGGCGGGATGTCGCTGGCGATCACCGGCAGGCCGGCGGCCATCGCTTCCATGACGCTGTTGGACTGCCCCTCGAAACCGCTGGCGATCCAGAAGACGTCCATGACACGCAGTAGGCGTGAGGCATCCGCGCGGTGACCGGTGAATCGCGTGTGATGGTCGATGTCGATGTCGCGCGTGAACTTCATCAGCTTGTCCCGTTCCGGTCCGTCGCCGATCAGCAGCAGATGAGGCTCCGGTCGCAGAATCGCGACCAAGGCCATTGCGAAGACCAGATCCTCGACTCGTTTCTGTTTCGCCATCCGGCCGACGAAGCCGATGACTTGCGAGCCTTTGGGAATCTCCAGTTCAGCCAAGATCGCGTCACGGTTGATCGGAGTCGGCTCCGGGACGTCGATGCCGTTATGGATGACCGATATGCGATCCGCGGGGTAGCCGATCGACTGATAGAACTCGGCGACCGCGACGGAATTGCCGACGAGCCGGTCCGTCCGGTCGATCAGTTTATGATCGAGCCACAATTGCCAGCCCGCCTTCCAGACATCGACGCAACGTTCCGACACGATCAGCTTCGGACGGGGCTGAATCCGCCGGCCGATTACCAACCGGCCGTAAGCATTCGCGGCGAACAGCCAGGTGTGAACGATGTCGGGTTGCTCGGCCGCGATCAGTTTTCGCAATCGCCACATCGCGACGGGATCAAACTTCCAACGCTTTCCGAGCACCGTCAATCGCATGCCGTGCTTGGCCAACTCGTCCGCGAACCGCCCGCCGCGTGTGAGCGCGACGACATGCACCTCGAATTCCTCTCGAGGCAGACGGCAGGCGAGCAACGTCAATTGCTTCTCGGCTCCCGATTGATCGAGAGTCGGGACGACCAACATCAGTTTTATGCGTCGTGAAGCGGTTGGCATGAGGGGTTGTGATGTCAGAACCCCACCGAGCTTGCCTCAGTGGATTCAGGCCTCTGCACTACGAGTGAAGCGTTGTGCAAAGGCCCGCAAGCCACTGAGACAAGCTTAGTGGGGGGAAGGACAATTGAGGTCAAGCTTGATACGGCAGCGGATCGACGCGACCCGCTTCGGCGAATCCTTTTCGTCGGAGTTGGCAGGAATCGCAATGTCCGCAGGGCCGGCCAGCCGAGTCGGGGTCGTAGCAACTGGTCGTCAGGCCGTAATCGACTCCCATCGCGACGCCGCGACGAATGATCTCGGCTTTCGACAGTGAGATCAGCGGCGAGTGAATCACGAATCGGCCAGTCCGTTCGACTCCCGCTTTGGTGCCGAGCCGCGCGACCTCGGCAAACGCTTGGATGAACTCCGGCCGGCAGTCGGGGTAGCCGCTGTAATCGACCGCGTTGACGCCGATGATCAGATTGAAGGCACCCAGCACCTCGGCCCAGCCGAGAGCCAGCGACAAGAAGATCGTGTTGCGTGCTGGCACGTAAGTAATCGGAATGCCGGTGGAAAGCTGAGCGTCGCTGCGGTCTTTCGGAACGTCGATGTTGTCGGTTAGTGCCGAGCCACCGAACTGCCGCAGGTCGATTTGAAACACGCGATGCTGCTTCGCACCCAGCGACTCACACACACGCCGTGCAGCTTCCAACTCAAATCGATGCCGTTGGCCGTAGTCGATCGAGAGGGCGTAGGTCTCAAATCCTTGCTGCCGTGCGATTGCCAGCACTGTTGCGGAATCGAGTCCGCCACTGAGAAGGACGACTGCTTTGGGAGGGATGTTGCTCATGGTCTCACTGTTGTTTATCTGACAGTTGCTTTCGAGTTCGTGTGTCGGCGGTATTCTTGTGGGCCAAGTGCTTGGGGAAAAGGAACGCGCCGCGCAACTTTCCCGGCCGATTGCCGTCAGCCGACTGCCGATAGCCGTGATACCGTTTTTGCCTGAACTCACCGATCGAGAAGTCCTCGCCGCACGCGGACCGAAAGCGCCAGTCGATCCCTGGCGACCAATCGCCTCGTTCGTCGAACCGGAACGGCAGGCTGACGGGCGAGTGGTTGCGGTGGCGACGATCTTCTTGGCGAATCGCGAGTGTCCGTTCCGCTGCGTGTACTGCGATCTATGGCGGCACACGCTGGATAAGCCGACGCCACGCGGTGCGGTGCCGAGGCAAATTGACATCGCCTTGAACGAGGATTGTTCGGCGGCTCAAGTGGTGAAGCTCTACAACAGTGGCAACTTCTTCGATGCCGCTGCGATCCCGCCCGACGACTGGCCGGCGATCGCCGATCGCATGCGGCGCTTCAAGCGGGTGGTCGTCGAGAACCATCCATTGCTGATTGATGATCGCTGTCTACGGTTTCGGGAGCTTCTCCAGGACGTGCAGCTCGAAGTCGCAATGGGGTTGGAGACCGTTCACCCGGAGGTGCTTTCTCGGATGAATAAGCGAATGACGCTCGACGACTTTGAACGAGCGGCTCGATTTCTGGTCGATCACGACATTGCCGTCCGAGCGTTCGTGCTGCTTCGACCGCCGTCGCTGTCCGAAGCGGAAGGGGTCGATTGGGCGCTGCGGTCGATTACGTTCGCGTTCGATTGCGGAGCAACGTGCGTCTCGGTGATACCGACCCGCGCGGGCAATGGAATGATGGAGCGGCTGCAAGCGGAGGGTGTCTTTTCATCGCCGAAGTTGACGTCATTGGAGATTGTCTTGGCATCAGGAATTGAAATGAAACGCGGCCGAGTCTTCGCAGACACTTGGGACGCGACTCGATTCGCCGATTGCACAACGTGCGCGGCTGACCGGATCGAGCGGTTGCGGCAAATGAATTTGTCGCAGACGATCCGGCCAGTCGTAGAGTGCGCGGCTTGTAGGTCAGGCTTTCCAGCCTGACCCGAACGCTCACCAGCGCATCGAACGATGGCACTCGTCGTTGACGCATCGGGTCAGCCTGGAAAGGCTGACCTACGGAGAAGTCATGCTCGAAGTGGATGTAGCGATCGTGGGCGGAGGCTTCGGCGGCAGCTTGCTGGCGCTGGTGCTGCGACGGGCGGGTCTGGGAGTCGTGCTCATCGACCGGGGAACGCATCCGCGATTCGCGATTGGCGAATCATCCACTCCGATTGCGAATCTCGTGTTGAGAGACTTGTGTCGTGAGTACGACCTGACGCGAATCGCTCCGTTGGCGAAGTACAGCACCTGGCAGGCGACGCATCCGCAACTGGTCTCCGGGATCAAGCGCGGGTTTTCGTACTTTCAGCACGAACCCGGTCAACCGTTCGTGGCGGATGCGGAGCATTCGACCGAACTGCTCGTCGCGGCCAGCAGCAGCGATCAGCACTCGGACACGCAGTGGTTGCGACAGGACGTCGATGAGTTCTTGTTCGGCGAAGCTCGTTCGGCAGGGGCGGTTTGTTTTGAGCAGTGCGACGTCGGGCTGATCGAATCGTCCGGCGTGGGGCAGCTTTTTAAGCTGCCCTTGAAGCACGAGCAGGTTGAAAACCTGCCCCACGAAGTGCGGACTCGATTCGTTGTCGATGCGACCGGTGAAGGCGGGTTTCTCGCGAAGCAATTGGGCATCGAAAATCGAACGCACGAATTGCGGACGAACTCACGCGCGGTTTTTGCTCACTTTGCCGACCTGGCCCGCTGGAAACGCTGCCTGGAATCGCGTGGGTTTGACACGGCCGAGCATCCGTTCGACTGCGATCACGCCGCGCTGCATCACGTCTTCGATTGCGGCTGGATGTGGCAACTGCGATTCAACGACGAGACCGTCAGTGCGGGCTTCGTGCAGGATCTGAATCGCGGCGAACGGCTGAGCTTGTCAGCAAGTGACGAGTGGAATTCGTGGCTGCGTCGCTACCCGTCTGTCGGCGAGCAATTCGCGAATGCGAAAATCGTTCGGCCAGAAGGTGGGCTGCGAAGCACCGGGCGACTGCAACGCAAGCTGGCTCGCGCGGCAGGAGCTTGGTGGGCGATGTTGCCGAACACGGCGGGGTTCATCGACGCGCTGCACAGTTCGGGGATCGCACACACGCTCTGCGGGATCGAACGGCTGGCTCGGATTCTGATTCAGTCTCTCGGCCGTGATGATTTGGAATCGCGACTGCGTGAGTACGAACGTTGCGTCTTGGGTGAAGTCGAAATGATCGACCTGCTAGTCGGTGGTTGCTTCGCGGCGTTGGGAGACTTTCGGCGCTTCGCGGCGGCGACCATGCTCTACTTCGCGGCAGCGACAAGTTATGAGCGTGCTCGTGTCGCGAGCGTTGGCGAGTTTCATCCGGCATTCCTGCTGGCGAGCGATCCGGCTTGGTTGGCGGTTGTGCGACGGATGTGTGCTCGGCTGAGCGAAGCCTCGGCCGCTGGCCAATTCGAGCGCGAGTTGGCGGAAGCGATCCGGCCGTTTAATGTGGTCGGCCTGTGCGACCCGGCGTTGCGAAACATGTATCGGCACTCGGCATTGCCGGAGTGATTCTGGCGGTTGGGGAAAAAGTGGGATAACGGCTTTCGGCGATCGGCTCACGGCATTCGGCCGGAAAGACACAGATTGGAGACAAACATGAAACTTCGAAGTATGCTCGCGTTTGTTGGCGTTTTATCTCTCATGACGATGGCCTTGCTGGCGGAGGACGGTCGGCCGAAGGTGACGTCTCCGCGAGCGACTTCCGGCGACTCGGCTGTCGAGCCGAATTGGGATGAGCGGTTGACGATCTCGGTCGGCAACAAAGAGGGTGATTTGATCGGCTCGAACGAGAAGGTGCTCCAAGCGGCGGTCGATACGGTCGCGCGGTTGGGGGGCGGGACGGTCAAGGTGCTGCCGGGAACGTACCGGCTGCGGAACTCGGTTTATCTGGCGTCGAAGGTGCGCATCGTCGGCAGCGGGGCGGAGTCGGTGCTGATCAAAGAGCCGAGCACGAAGACGAAGTTGGTGGTGGATTCCGATTGGTACGATCAGGAAGTGACGCTGCAAGACGCGAGCGGTTTCCGTGTTGGCGACGGTGTTGTGATTCGCGCGAAGAATCCGCACAACAACGGAGCGACAGTGCTCAAGCGGACGCTGGTGGCTCGGACGGGGAATCGGTTCAAGCTCGACAAAGCGTTGCGCGAGAATGTCTGGCAAATGGGAGAGCCGACCATCGCGACTTCTTTTCCGCTGATCAGCGGCGAATTCATCAGCGACTGCGTGATCGAGAACATCACGCTCGACGGCAACCGTGAGAAGAATGACCACTTCGACGGCAATTACTCGGGCTGCATCTTCTTGCAGGACTGCCAGCGAATGACGATGCGTGGCGTCGAGGCTCGGAACAACAACGGCGACGGGATCAGTTGGCAGATTTGCCACGACGTCGTCGTCGAGAATTGTCACAGCCACGACAACGCGGACCTCGGTTTGCATCCGGGCAGCGGTTCGCAGCGGCCGCTGATCCGAGGCAATCGGATCGAGCGGTGCAACATCGGCATCTTCTTCTGCTGGGGCGTGAAGTACGGGCTCGCCGAGAAGAACACGATCGAAGGGATCCGCACCGCCAGCATCTCGATTGGTCATCGCGACACGGACAACATCGTGCGCGACAACGTCATCAAGAACAGCGGGGTGGCGGGTGTGCTCTTCCGACCGGAACGTGGTCCGTCGTTCGCGGGGCATCGCAATCGCATCGAGCGGAACGAGATCGTCAACAGCGGCGGCGACGAGGGTGTCGGTATCGACATCCAGGGTGGAACCGAGTCGATCGAACTGATTGAGAACCGCATCGTCGAGCAGCGTGGCTCAGCAAAACGGGTCGGCATCCGAGTGGGAGCCGAGACGAAGAACATCACGCTGACCGACAACCGTGTCGAAGGGGTCGGTCAGGTGGTCGCCGATTTGCGGCAGCCGGCGAAGTGAAGCGGGGCTGACTTTAGTGAGGCGCTAGCTGCGGGTTTTGAACGAATCCAGAACCCGCGGCTAGCGCCGTGCGGTTCGCTGCTGAGTTAGCGTCGTCGCAACAGGGTCATCTCTTCTTCCGCTTCTTCATCCATTTCGTCCGTGTCCTCGTCGTCCTCGTTTAATTGCTTGATGGCGGGAGACTGGCTCCGAACGGGTGGTTCGAATTCGCTGTCTGACGGCAGGCTCTGAGGACGCGGACGATTCATCGTGGCCGGAAGTTGAAAGTCCGTCTGTTGAATCTGTTCCTCCGAGTCTGGTTCTTCCATCGCTTCGAGCGTGGCTTGCTCGACGTCGGACGATTCATCGAAGAAGGCGGCGTCTGCGGAACCGGGCAATTCCTTTTTCTCTGTCGGTGCCGGCGCGGCTGGCTCGGGCAGCGGCTTCGGAGGAGTCGCGGGGAGTTCGCCAGTCGGGACCGGTTCAGGCGGAATCGAGGTTCCGGAATCCGCCGGCCCGGAATAAGTCGCTGAGCCGAGTTCGACCGGATCGGACTGGTCGGTGACGAATTCTTCCGGTTTGGTGTCGAGATGGTCTGCGTCACGTCCATGGCTGCGAGCCCAGGCGTGTCGCAAGGCTTGGACGTAGGCTTCCGGATGCGACAGGCTCTCGCCGAGATAGACGTTGTCGTCTTCCAACAACGTCCCTTTGCGATACTTCATTTCGGTGATCGCTCGGTTGTAGCCGACGACGCTTTGGTAGTAGGCGGTCTCGGCCTGGGCGAGGCTGATCTGTGAACGGAGCAAGAGATCGACGTTGCCTTTGCCGGCTCGATACTGAGCCTCGTAGGCTTGCACGCGACGCTCGGCCGCACGGCGGCGATTGAAGTTCGTCTGAGCGGTTTGGAACGCCGCATCCAACTGGCGGAAGGCTTGGGCTAACTCGTGGCTGATTTCCAACTCTTGCGCACCGAGCGCGGCTCTGGCCTTGCAGAGTCGCAATTCGAGGTTGCGAACCTGTGCATGAGCCGCTCGGAAGCCGATCGGCAAACTGAATTCAAAGCCGATGCCATAGCCGGATTGATTGCCCTCAAGCAGATTGTCATAGAAGCTGCGAGATCGGCCATTTCCTCCGGCGACTGTCGGTGCATGGTCGGCACTGCCAAACAGTTGATCGCCGAAGCCGTTCGCCGCGGCGCGTGTCACCAGATCCAGCCGTGGTTTTGTCAGGCTTTCAGCCGCTTCGACCTGAAACTCCAAGCTCTTGATGTTCCACTTTTGTTTGCGAAGCTCCACGCGGCGTGTGAGCGCCTCGACCAAGCTGGTGCGCCAGTCCGGCAAGAATTCCGCGGTGGTCGGTTCATCGCCAGGACGAATGACGCGACCGTCGTTGACCGGCAGGCCAAGCAATCGGCGGAAGCGGCCTTCCGAGTTGTACAAGTTCGACAACGCTTCCTCAGAGCGGGCACGCACCTCGAAGTAACTGTCGCGGGCTTGGGCTTCATCCGCCGCGCCGCCGCCTTCCAGCCCTTGGTCGGTCTTGGCTTTGACTTCTCGCCAAGTATGCAGCGAACTGTTGCGGGCCGTGAGTTCGGCGTCGTAGCGGCGATACGCGAGGTACAGCTCCCAGTAGACGTCTTCCACATCCTTGACCAAGTTCTGAGTCGCTTGCTCGAAGTCGGCTATGGCGATGTCGGTACGGATGCGTGAGATCACGACACCTTGATTGACTTGTGGAACGGCCTGCAAGTTCGGACGGCGAGTGATTGGACCAGCGATGCGCGTAAAACGCGTCCCGCCGCCTGCCCACAGCGGCTGTCGATAGTCAAACTGCACACCGGGAATTCCAGAGTTTTGTGTGGCACTACCATTGTTTGTGAAGTACGACTGGAAAAGTCGCGTTCCACCAGCCCCTGCTCCAGATCCGGTATTGAATGCCTGATAGAGGACATTGTGCTGCACCGAGGCCTGCGCTCCGTTGGCGAAAATCTTCGATAAGCCCAGCCGAAAGTCACCAGCGCTAGTTTCCTGCGTGTCGCCCGCTTGAATGTTATTGAAGCTGTTAGTTTCCGAAATGCTCCTGCTGCGGCCAAACAAAAAGTTGGTCGTGAATTGTGCGTCGAATTCTGAGAGCGCGGCCTCGACGCCGTTCTGGCCGAAGAGGGTGCTGGTGTCTTGCAGAGCCGGATCGTAGACCGACTGCACGAAATCCGGATTCGTCAGCAACCGGTTAGAGGATGATAAGAACTGGCCGTTGTCACGGATGACTTCGTTGTTGGCGAGCGCGGTATGCACGGCCTCTTCCAAACCGAGATTCCAGACTTCGTCCTTACGCGGCTTACGAATCCGGCGTGGCTCATCGGAATAGCTGACTTCATCCGCGGTTTCTTCATTAACCGCCGGGTAGTCAATGGAGGTCACGACATCTTTGTAGTGCTCCAGATCAGCCTCGCCGATGTAGCTCAGCTTCTTTTCTGAGCTCGAGCAGCCGACGAGCAAGCCGCCGCCCAGAACCACACTGGCCCACTTCCACGGTCGCCAAATCGTTCGCAGTGGCATGAAAACGCCCTTCCCCAGACGGTCAATGATCGGCCGAATCCTTACATTCAGTATCGGCGTCACAATCGCTACAGCTTTGGCAAGAGTTTCTGGATGTACCGATTCTGCGACCGCGAAAGACCTCCTTTCTGAGCCTGACCGGCAGAAGTTGCGGCTTTTCAGGACGAGACCGCCCCACTCACCAAATAGACTTTTGGCGACGACACAAAAAAAGCGGAGCCGGCATGTCGCTCGGCTCCGCTGTGATTGTTGGACGGCTGCGGGTGGGTCACGCTCCGTTGTGTCGGCGCGGAGTCACGACGAACTCGTCGAACCGGAACTCCGATTGAGTCGGGTCGGCAATGTTTTGAAAGAGCTGCGCGACCACGCGGTGGAAGTGTGTCTGTCGGATCGAATAGAAGTTGTGCTTGCCGTCGCGGCGACAGCCGATCAAACCAGCCTCACGCAGCAATGCCAAGTGATGGCTGACGGCTGGCTGACTCTGTTGCAGCCGTTCGCAGAGCGCCGAAACATGCAGTTCGTTTTCCCGGTACAAGTACATCAGCACGCGCAGGCGTGTCTCGTCGGAGAGCAACTTGAAGAGTTGGACCAAATCGTGTTGGAGTTGGTCGGGAAGCTGGTTGCCATCGGCAACGGGGGCCTTTTGGCGGACAGGGCGTTCAGCAAGTTCGAGCATTTCATCCTCAATGAGTTCTGAAGGGTGGCCCGCGGAAGACGCCGGCGCCGGCGGCTGCGGAGAATCGTTTTGCGAGTGGTCAGCCAAGTGGCGTTCCTTTGACCCACTTGCCAAGAATCGTCTGGTGGGCGAGTGCTCGACCAACAAAGACAACGAACGGTCGAGCATGCGCCGAGCCGCTGGCAAATAGACTTGTCGTGATTTGGAAATGGTTGAAGATGAGAGTCCAGAGACGAGAGTGCTCGCTTCTGATCGGATAGAAATCGAACTGGCGGAACCGCCACGGAGATGAGTTAGCGACAGTCAGATGTGCAAATTCACCGCGAAAACCAATTCGGGACGGGCGGGATTATGCACGGCGCCCCCAGGGTCGTCAACGATCGAAAAACGCCGAAGTTCTCGTCGAATTCTTGGTGAAGGAGTCTCTTTGTGAGTGTTTCGGAGTTTGCAGAATTATCGGGTTTGCGAGCCGTGGTGACTGGATCGACTTCCGGCATCGGTCGCGCAATTGCTCTGTCGTTCGTCGACGCGGGAGCGGAGGTCGTCATCCACGGATGCCGGAGCCGAGACGCCGCCGAGTCAGTCGCAGCGGAACTGCGGTCGCATGGACCTCGCGTCATCGCGGTCATGGCGGACGTCGGTGAAGAAGAATCGCTGCCAATGTTCGTCGAACGCTGTTGGGCGGAGTTGGGTGGCATCGACATTTGGGTGAACAACGTAGGTGCCGATCTGCTGACCGGCGGAGAAGCGAAACTCGAATTTGCTGACAAGCTGCAGCGGTTGTACGAAGTCGATGTCCGCAGCACGCTGCTGCTCAGCCGTTTGGTTGGACAGCGCATGGCCACGGCTGGAGGCGGAGTAATCCTCAACATTGGTTGGGATCAAGCCGAGCGTGGCATGGAAGGGGATAGCGGCGAACTCTTCGCGGCGGCGAAGAGCGCGATCATGGGATTCACTCGTTCCTTAGCGGTCAGCCTCGCACCTAGCGTGCGCGTCAATTGCATTGCTCCGGGTTGGATTCGCACGAAGTGGGGAGAAGGGGCGAACGATGTCTGGCAGCAGCGCGTGTTGCGCGAGACCCCGCTGAAGCGTTGGGGAACTCCGGAAGATGTCGCCGCCGTGGCTCGTTTCTTGGCCAGCCGCGAGGCGAGTTACCTCACCGGCCAAGTGATCTACGTCAACGGTGGCGCGGTACGTTGATCGGAGCCATCATGCCAGCGGAACGCATCTTGTTCGTGACGGGGCGACTGGCCGAAGCCTCGTTGCGCGAGTTGCTGGCGACGCTCGCTCCGAAGGTCGGCTTTGATTACGACGTCGCGGTGTTGGGGGTCAGCGTGGCGGCATTGTTGTCGGTGGACTTCGTCGCCAGAAAGCTCAAACCGCTGTCAGGGTTTGATCGAGTACTATTGCCTGGTTGGTGCGGTGGCGATTTGGAAACTCTGGATCACAAATTCGGCACTCCGTTTGAACGAGGCCCGAAGGACATGTTTGATCTCCCGGAATACTTCGGCGGCCAAGCGAAGTCGCCGCCGGACCTCAGCCGCTACGACATCGAGATTCTGGCCGAGATCAATCACGCTCCGCGATTGAGCCATCAGGAGTTGCTGGCGCAAGCTGAGAAAAATCGCCGAGACGGCGCAGACGTTATCGACCTTGGATGCGTTCCCGACGAATTCTGGTCGGAGGTCAGCGACGCGACGCGGATGTTGAGGAGTGAGGGCTTTCGCGTCTCAATCGACAGCTTTGATCGACGCGAAGTCGAGCAGTCGGTCGCGGCCGGTGCCGAGTTGGTGCTGAGTTGCAACAGCACTAACGCCGACTGGCTGGCTGCTTGCGATGCCGAGTTGGTTGTCATTCCCGATCAGCCGCAAGATGACGAGTCATTGGTGAGCACGACAGCACAGCTTTCGGCGGCTGGGCAAAACTTTCGCATCGACCCGATCCTGGAACCCATTGGGTTTGGATTCGCAGCTTCGTTGGCTCGGTATTTCGAGGCTCGCCGTCGTTGGCCCGCAGTGGAAATGATGATGGGGATCGGGAACCTGACCGAGCTGTCGGAGGTTGATAGCGCGGGGTTGAATTTCTTACTCGCGGCAATCTGTCAGGAACTCGGTATTCGCAGCGTGCTGACGACTGAGGTTGTTGGATGGTGCCGTTCGGCGGTTAAGGAGTTCGATCTTGCGCGGCGGCTGATGCGGCACGCGGTGACGAACCGCGTGTTGCCGAAGCATGTGAACTCGCAACTGGTGATGCTGCGCGATGTGAAGGTCCACGAGATGGGCGAAGCGGGACTGCGTCGGCTGGCCGAACAGATCCGCGATGCGAACTTCCGCATCTTTGTTGAGCGCGGTGAACTGCACCTAATCAACCGCGACGGACACTGGCACGGCACCGATGCGTTTGAATTGTTTGACGACATCACACGCACGACGCCGATTGACTCGGCACACTCCTTTTATCTCGGTTACGAATTGGCGAAGGCGACGACGGCCCTGACTCTGGGCAAGCAGTATCGGCAGGACGGGGCGTTGCAGTGGGGGTTCCTGACGATCCCCGAAGTGAGTGCTCACGAACGGCGGCGCGGTTGAGAACTGCCACGAGTAACGGGACGCGGCTATAGTTCCGCCGCCACAAACTCTAGCGGTGAGAGATCCATGTCGAATACGAATCCCTCGGTCACAATTCGCCCCGTCCGGTCCAGCGATGTCACAGCGATCGCGACGTTTATCGAGCCGTTTGTCGCGGCCGGAAAACTGCTGCCGCGCACGACCGCGGAATTGGAAGATTTGGTGGAGCATGGCTTCGTCGCCGAGTCCGCGGGGCGCATCGTCGGGTTCGCCGCGCTGGAGATTTATTCGCCGAAGATGAGCGAGATTCGCAGTTTGGCAGTGGATCCAGAATTCCGAGGCGGGGGCGTCGGCCGGCGTTTGGTGCAGCAATGTGTCGAACGCGCTCACGAGCGGCAGGTGCTCGAGGTCATGGCGATTACCTCGAACGACGAATTCTTCCAGCGCTGCGGTTTCGATTTCACGCTGCCGGGGGAGAAGAAGGCGCTCTTCCTTCAAACTCGCGATTTGTGATTTCTAGCGGCGGTCGCAAGGGTGAGAACGTGACTGTCAGAAATTAATGTGGGCCGTATTCAGCGGCCCAGCGTTTGAGTACGCTGATGCCAGATTGTGAAACCCGTGCCGCTGCTGCCGGGTTCTGTTGACTAGCCTCCTGACCTCGAATTCCCGCCTCAAGGAACCTGTCATGCACGCCGCTCGCCGCCCTTCCCGCCGTCGTTTTCCCCGCTCTGGGTTCACGTTGATTGAAGTCTTGTTGGTGCTCGCGATTCTGGGTGTGATCGCGGCGATGGTGGTCCCAAACCTTTTGGGCCGGCAGGAAGTGGCGAATCAAAAGGCGACACGCATCAGCATCGCCGGCTTCGAGAACGCCATGAAGCTGTATGCCCAAGACCACGACGGGCTGTTTCCTCCCGGGAACGGTGACACGATCATTCAAATGCTGATGACTCCCGAACAGACGTCAGACTCGGCCAAGCCGCGGCCGCCGTATCTGGAAAAGGAGCCACTCGACGCGTGGAAGCAGCGCTTGCGATACGAGTACCCGCCGTCGGTCAATCATCAATCCAGCATCGACAAGCCGGCCATCTGGTCGGCTGGACCGGATCGTCAAGACGACACTGCCGACGACGTCAATAATTGGTCGCAGAATTAGTGGTCACGCATGATGAGCAGTCGCGAACAGCCGTGGTTGCTGCGTGCTCGGCACGGTGAGCGTTCGGGTGTCGCCGGTTTCACCTTTGCCGAGTTGCTATTGGTGCTGGCGTTGCTGTTGGTCATCAGCGGATTGGTTCTCCCGCCGGTCATGCGGATGATGGCCGATCAACCGTTGAAAGAAGCCGCCGAACGGACACGTGCGCAGATCGCGACCGTGCGGTTGAAGGCGCTCGATTCCAGTGCCGCCTGGCAGTTTCGTTTTGAGCCGGGGGGCCGCCACTATCTCTGGCTCCCGCTAGAAATGAATTCGCCGACAACGGGTGGCAGTGGGGCCACAGCGGCGAGCAACACCCCGACCAACTCGGCGCTCGGACCAACGTTCGGCGAGTTGCCCAAGGGGATTCAGTTCCTCAGTGACGTCAACGGAGTGCCGCTGACAGTCGAGCGCTTACCGCAAGCGATGGTGGCGGGGCTGCCCAACGGTTACGAGATGTTGCAGGTGGGCTGGAGTGCTCCGATGACGTTTCAACCGGACGGCTCGGCCGTGGATTTCGAACTAGCGGTGCTCGATGCCCGCGATCGTCAAATCCGGCTGGTCGTTCGCGGCTTCACCGGTGGCGTGACCGTTTCCTCGATTGAGAGTCGGAGGCGGTAATGCGTCGGCGAATTCTCATTGCAACCCAGAGAAGAGTGGCCTCGCGACAGGGGCTGACGTTACTGGAAGTCTTGCTTTCGCTGGGGCTGTTTCTCGGAGCGTTGGCCGCGCTCAGCCAGTTGTGGTACGGCGGCGTGCGAGCATCCGTGCAAGCGAGATTGTCGACGCAGGCGATTCTGCGCTGCGAATCGAAATTGAACGAAGTGGTGGCCGGTGCGGTGCCGTTGCAATCCATGACCGACACGCCATTCGAGGATGACGCCACTTGGACGTGGAGTCTGCAAGTTCTGCCCGGTCCCCATGCGAACGTGCTGCTGTTGGTCGTGAATGTCTCGCATCCAGGGCAGGGGGGGCTGTCTGCCAGCAGCTATCAACTCAGCCGGCTGCTTCGCGATCCGCAGGTGTGGACTGACGCGCAACAAACCACAACGGACGGAACAACCACGCCATGACACGAATTCGTGCTGCATCGCGTCGCCTGACTCTCCGAGTCGGGTTCATCGCCCACCCGACTCAGAGAGTCGGGCGGGGGCACGCCTTCACGTTGTTGGAGATGGTGTTGGCGCTCGGCTTGTCGAGCTTGCTGCTGGTCGCGTTATACACCGCGTTGCAGATGCACTGGTCGTCGTCCGCGCTGGGGCAAGTGGAGATGGAGCGTTCGCAAGTCGCTCGTGCCTTGTTCCGCCGGATTGAAACCGATCTCCGGTCGGTCGTGTTTCGAGATTCGCCACTTCAGTCCTCAACCGATGACGACTCGTCTTCGAGCAGTATCACCGGTAGTACTGGCAGCACAACGGACAGCAGCGGTTCGTCAACCAGCGGTTCGTCAACCAGCGGTTCGACAACCAGCGGAACTACAACCAGCGGAACTACTGGTTCGAGTGATTCCAGCACGACCGGAAGCAGTTCGTCGAGCACGACCACGACGGATACCTATTCGACGCAGAAGACGGGGGTGTTCGGCGACTCGCAGAGTCTCGTCGTGCATTTGAGTTTGCCCAGCCGCGCATCGGCTCTGTCGGCGGCCGCGCAGTCCACTTCGAACGACAGTGCCTCCGGGGCGTCGGCATATTTCGGCAGCGATATGCAATCGGTCATGTATTTTCTGGCCGGGTCGAGTTCCTTCGCCGCACAACAACTCTCCAAATCGCTCGTCAGCGCGACCGATCAAGCCACAGGATTGGCGCGTCTGCAAGGGGATCGCATGGCGATGCAAGCCGCTGACGAAGCGGGGGACATGTCCTCGATGGCGTCCGGTACTCAATTGCTCGCACCAGAAGTGGCGTCGATTCAGTTTGAGTACTTCGACGGCGTGAGTTGGGGCACGTCGTGGGACAGCGCGACGTCCAACAGTTTGCCCAACGCGATCCGAATCACGATCGACTTTCATCCGCCGGTGGCGACAAGCGGAGGGTACTCACGCCCGGTGAGCGCCTCGACCGACCGCTTCCAACACACCGTCGCGCTGCCGCTTGCTCAGCCGTATGTACCGGCTGACTCGCTGTGATTGAGCGAAGAAGACGTTCATCGCCGCTTGAACGCGGATTCGCTCTCTGAGCCAAGCAATTGACGCTGAGCATCGAGCTGTTGACGAATCAGATTGGTCTCGGCGTTTTGTCTCTGAATCTCACGCTCGTACTCTAAAAACGTGTTCTCGCCGGCCACGGTCGGCACGAAGCCTTGGATCGTTGGCGACGATTGCGGATTCTGAATCCCTGGAGGCGGACTCTGCTCCCATGGGTTGCCAGCGGATTGATCTCGCGTGTTGCTGCGCTGCGCGGCGTTTGCCGGCTGAACCGGATTCGGTGCCGAAGAATTTGAGGATCGGGATTGCGGGGCGGACGTGCCGCTTGTGTTGGGATTCGGCACGTAGCCCGTTGGCTGGACGTTGGTATTGTTTGCAAAGGAACCAGAACCAAATCGGTTGGGAGCCTGAGCAAACCCGGATGGCGGTTGTTGCTCTGGGCTAGCAGATCGAGCCGGCAACTGGGACCGCTGTGATTGCGAGTTTGCCGGCGTGTTGAAGCTGCCGGGACCAAACGATCCTGAAGGGGGCTCACCCGTCGCTGGTTCGTATCCTGGTTGATTCGAATTTGCTGGCCAGTTGGGAGGCGTTGTCGGTGCGAGTCCATTGGGAGGCGCGAAGTTGTTCGGCCGGTTCGCGGCCGGAGGCCAGTTCGATGAATTCGCCGGCCCGGAAGTTGGTCCCGGCGTGATGGGAAACATGTTGCCCGGTCCGGCGTTCATGCCCATTCGCGCCGCTGCGCGGGCAGGATCATCAGTCGCAGCCGAAGGAACCACGGTCGGCAACGGTGCCGCTCCGGCGTTTGAGTTGTTGGGAATACTCGTCGGCAGTGAGTCGGTTGGCGGCCAAGCGGGCATTGTGTCCAACGGCGAACCTAGGTTGGACGGAGGCACTTGGCCGCGCGTGGCATTCGGCAACAGATTCGTGGACCCGTTGGAGATCGTCGACGGGATCAAGTCCGCATAGCCATTCGGAGGAGACGAGCCGTTCGGCGGCGGCGTCCATCCCGCGGGATTATTGGGGTTCGCATTAAGATTGGGATTCGGATTCAACGGCGGCGGCCCGACGACGATCGGGGCGTTGGGATTGACCGCCGCGTTCGGCATCCCTGCGGGCGGTTGGTTCCAATGGTTCGGATCGGCTGGCGGTGGCACATTTGGATTCATTCCGTTTGGTCGGCCAAGCGCTTCGTCGCGGAGTTGCCGCGCCGCGATTTCACGGCGCTGACGATCGGCGAGGTCACGAGCTTGCCGTTCGGCCGCCGCTTTTCGCCCCTCGCGCTCCAACTGTTCCAGGAGGTTTCGAGTTGTCTCCGGCAAGTTTGGATCGGCACTCAAGGGAGGCGAAAGATTTGCTTCGGCCTGAGCGATCGGCGGCATGTTGTTGGGGATCGTCCCGTTACCTTGTGGCCAAGCGCGATTCGCATTGTTTGGCGGATAACCATTCGGGACTCCCGGACCAGCGGGCGAGCCAGCGAATTCATTTCCCAAACCTTGGGCACCGTTCCAAGTGGAAGCGGGAGGCATCGTGTTCTGTGGAGCCCACGGGTTTTGCGCGAGCATCGTAGCTGGAGGCGTCGCGGTTCCCGCGCCGCTGGGCATGAGTCGAGCGAGTTTCGCCTGTGCTTCCGCCTCACTGTTGGTGCGGCGGAACATGGCCAACGCCCGTTCCGCCTGGCCTTGCTTGGCGTACAACAGACCGAGGTTGTTGATCGCGTTGGATTGTGTCGCGTTTTGTCGCAAGGCGGATTGCAGATACTGCTCGGCCTCGCCGTACCGCGACTGCAACAGAAACGAATAACCGATGTCGTTCAACAAATTCGCGTCACGCGGCGAAGCCTGCAGCGCGGCGAAGTAATAGCGTTGCGCCGATTGGTAATCTTGTTGCCGGTCGGCAATCACACCCAGGCGATGATTCGCCACCGGATGATTCGGCTGCCGTTGGACGACGGCGAAATAGTGGGACTGCGCTTCCGGTAGATTCCCTTGCTGAAAGGCGTCATGTCCTTTGTGCAACGATTCGGCGATCTCGACTTGGCCGCTTGCCGGTGCAGCGCGGCTGCCCGCGATCTGATTCTGTTTTGCGAGTTGCTCGGCTTTGTATTCATCCAGCGACAGCGGCTTCTTGGCGAACAGTCCCATCGGAAACGCGCAGCCGGTGAGGGAACTCGTCAACAATGTTAGGAATGCCCAGCGAAACGAGGCTTTGTTCATCGATCATCCATCCTGGGGATCAACAGACAGAAGCACCACGGATCACGATACGCGATCCGCCGGAAACATCTGCGAGGAAGGGAATGGAAAGGAGACGAGGCGGGAACTTCGTCAGACAGGATTCTGGAAGGGACCGGGTTATAGGTGGCCGGCGAAAATCGTGTCGAGACGAGATTGAGAGGTGTTTTGAAGGCGCGGAGCTGCCGATGAATTTGACGAGCGGGGCGGCGTCAGCCCCCCCGGTGCATTCGCATTCGAGACACAATCGGGGGGCTGACGCCGCCCCGCTCGCCAGTTAGACGTCAGAACTAATTCGCTGGCTGAACGAGCGGCAAATTCTGGGCGAGCCCGTTCGCAACGCCGCTGCGGTCGATCAGCCAGATGTTCCGAAAGCGGACCGGATTGCCGTGGTCTTGCAGCTTGGTTGGAAGCGCCAACGGACCTTCAGCCGCTCCGCCGCCGGTCTTGTTGGCCAACTCAAGCCGATTCTGAACCAGCACCCCGTTGTGCCAAACGGAGATCGTACCCGGATAAGTCTTTTTCTTGTCGGCGTCGAACCGCGGCGATTGGAAGTCGATGTCGTAGGTCTGCCACACGAGCGGCGGGAAGCACAGGTTCGTATCGGGAGCTTTGAACCGATACAGGCTGGCGGCTTCGTTGAACTCCCCTTTGAGGCCGAACGAATCGAGCACCTGCACCTCGTAACGGCTTTGAATGTAAACGCCGCTGTTGGCTCGCCCCTGGCCGCGAGCGTGCGGCATGTACGGCAACAGAAACTCGATGTGCATGTGGAAGTCTTTGAACGAAGTTTTCGTCTCGGTGCCGATCATCAGCAAACCGTCGTCCGACTTGCGGCCGTTCTTCCAGTGATCCGTGTTGCTGCCATCAAAGAGTACGACAGCCCCACAAGGAGGAGCGGCTCCTAGCGTTTGACTGCGACGCTCGACGCGAATCAATTCTCCGATTGCCGCCACTTGCTCGCTGCCGGGTGACGGCGGTTGATGCACGGCCTGCAATGTCGCTTTGCTCTTTTGGATTTCGATCCGCTGAGTCGCGTCGTCGCCAATCAGTCGCAGCGTTTCGCCGTCGCGTTGTCCTTTGAGTTCGTGCTTCGTCATCCCGGTCCACCAGCCACCCCCCGGTAGGCCGCCGCGATACAGCACCGCTTGAAACTCGTTCTTGCCGAGCGCGACGACTTGCAGGCCGCACGCCTCGCATTTCCCGCAACTGTTCTGGGCCGAGCCGAGATACTCCCCTTGAAACCAGTAGTCGCGATCCACCTGTTTGACGTCGGTCGCGACGAGCGGCGTATCGGCGGCGAACGTCGAATTCAGCAAGCCCAAAACCAATGTCGAAGCCACGAGCGAACGAATCCAAGAGGTGGTCATGCAGAATTCCTTGAAGCTTTCAGGGAGGGACAATGGTGGGCGACAGTTTGTCGGAGCCTTATCAGGCTGGCAACCGAAGCCGAGGGTGAAGGCTGCGGCCGAGCCGCTCGAATTCGACTCAGAAATTTGCGAGACCAGATTTGCGATTGATGGCGGCGTGAGATCGTCGAGAAGTTTGTCAGCACGGACAAAATCCTCAACAAAGCCGAACGCAAGGTGTTCAGAGACGAGCAGAAATCTCTCAACGAGCAGCGCGGAAAACTGCAATCAAAAGATCCGGCCGAGATCTAAGACCACGGCTGGGTGTGGTTATTCCCGCGGAAGCCGATCCGGAAGTAATACAAAATCATGGGTCACAAAATCATGAAGTCTGGAGCAGCTATCGGCGGGAATCACGCTCTCAAGTAATCCCCGCGGCGGTTCATGATTCTGTGCCCCATGATTTTGCCAACCATCTTGAAACTCGAACCGTCTGGTCACACTTTCGATGGCAACTCGTCCGCGAGTTCGTTCAGGAGTTGTTTCTCCAACGCTCGGACGCGCAACTGCCGCAGCCATTTCCAGGGCCAGAGTTCTTTCCACGTCATCATGAACGCCCCCATGATGGTCGGCTCAAAGACAGCCTCACCACAATGACATGCCGTGCCACTCGCATGGGATGTTGCGTCAGCCGTTTTTCGCTTCGAAGTCTTTCATCAACGCGATCAGAGCATCGACCCCTTCAATGGGAAAGGCGTTGTAGATACTGGCTCGCATGCCGCCGACGTCGCGGTGGCCTTTGAGTCCATCGAGTCCGGCAGCGGTCGCGGTCTTCACGAACTGCGCGTCGAGATCATTGTTGCCAGTCACGAACGTCACGTTCATCAGCGAGCGGCTGTCTTTGTCGGCCGTCGGCTTGAAGAGTTTGCTCTGATCGAGGTACGCATAGAGTCGCCCGGCCTTGGCCCGATTGCGTTGTTCGGCCCCCGCCAGGCCGCCGTTGGCTTTGATCCACTTGAAGACCAGGCCCATCAGATAAATGCCGAACGTCGGCGGCGTGTTGTACATCGAGTCATTCTTGGCGTGAGTCCGGTACTGCAACATCGTCGGCAGGTTTTTATTGCCTCGCTCAATGAGATCGTTGCGGATGATGACGAGCGTCACCCCTGATGGGCCGAGATTCTTTTGGGCTCCGGCATAGATCAGCCCGTACTTCGAGACGTCGATCGGTCGGCAATAAATGTCGCTGCTGGCGTCACAGATGACCGTCGAACCGGCCGCCACTTCCGGGAAGCGATGCCATTGCGTCCCGAAGATCGTGTTGTTCGACGTGTAATGCACATACGCCGCACTTCCGCTGCACGAGATCGTCTTGGGAATGTAGCAGTGGTTGCGCTCCGCGCTGTTACACGCGATGTGTGTCTTGCCCAGTCGCACCGCCTCTTCCTGAGCCTTCTGCGCCCAGGCTCCGGTGACGAGATAGTCGGCGGTCGCATCGGCCGAGAGGAAATTCATGGGGATCATGCTGAACTGCAACGACGCTCCTCCTTGCAGGAACAGCACCTTGTAGTCGGCCGAGATGCCGCCGACCTCACGGCACAGAGCTTCGCACTCTTCAGCAACGGCCACGAACGCTTTGCCGCGATGCGAGTGCTCGCAAATGCCGATGCCGGTGTTCCCCAGCGACAGCAGATTCTCGCGAGCCTCCTCCAACACAGAGAGCGGCAACACGGCGGGGCCGGCGGAAAAATTGAAGATGCGTTCCGTCATGGTTCGTGATCCTTGTCAAACGGGTCCGATTCGGGGCGGGATTAAAGGAGCACACCAACAGCCACGCAAGGCCCGCGTTGGCGCGTGCTGGTGCTGCGAACCGCCGCTGCTTGCTGGCTACGTTGGCTTTGTTGAGACTACGCGACCGAATCGCTGACAACTCCGCCTCTCTGAGAAGGAACCGATCGTGCGACGACTCAGAAGCTCGTTCCAATTACTGTGGCTGGGAGTGACCGCCATGTCGCTGGGATATTTCTCCGGGTTTGATTTCGAGTCCCCAACGGTTGAGGCCGCGCCTCCCAAAGTGCTGCCGCATCCGGGGCGATCGGTGGTGATCGCGAAGAATGGCATCGTCGCAACCAGTCATCCGCTGGCCGCTCAGGCGGGGTTGGACATTCTTAAAGCCGGAGGCAACGCGGCCGACGCGGCGATCGCGGCGAACGCGATGATTGGACTCGTCGAACCGATGAGCTGCGGGATCGGCGGCGATTTGTTTGTGATCTATTGGGACGCGAAGACGAAGAAGCTGCACGGTCTGAATGCCTCTGGGCGGAGTCCCTACGCGCTGAATCGCGACGTCTTTGCTCAGAAGAAACTCGACGAGATGCCGGAGACCGGGCCGCTCTCCTGGTCGGTGCCGGGCTGCGTCGATGGCTGGGAGATGTTGCGATCAAAGTTCGGCACGATGTCGTATGACAAACTGCTGGCGTCGAGCATTCGAGTGGCCGAAGAGGGTTTCCCGGTGAGTGAGATCATCGCCGGGTATTGGTCTGGATCGGCGAACAGCTTGTCTCAGTGGCCGGACTCAATGAAGACGTACTTGCCGAACGGAAAGGCACCGAAGGTTGGCGAGGTCTTCAAGAATCCAAACCTCGCCGCATCGTATCGCGCGATCGCGATCGGCGGGCGAGATGCGTTCTACGAAGGAGCGATCGCCGACGAGATCGTGCGGTTCAGTGAGGCGAACGACGGATATTTTTCGCGGCTCGATTTCAAAGACCACACGTCCGAGTGGGTGCAGCCAGTCAGCACGAACTATCGTGGTTACGACGTGTGGGAGTTACCGCCGAACGGGCAGGGAATCGCGGCTTTGCAGATGCTCAACGTGCTGGAGCGGCATGACCTCAAGTCGCTCGGCCCGTTTCATCCCGACTATCTGCACTTGCTGATCGAGTCGAAAAAGCTGGCGTTCGCGGATCGCTCGCGGTTCTACTTCGATCCGGCGTTTGGCGTGCCGCCGACGAAGGAGTTGATCTCGAAGGAGTACGCTGCGAAGCAGGCGGCTCGGATCGACATGGCTCGCGCAGCGAAGCAAGTCGTGCCGGGTGATGTCGACGCGAAGCTGGCTCACGGCGACACGATTTATCTGACGGTCGTCGACAAGGACCGCAACTGTTGCTCGTTCATCCAGAGCAACTACTTCGGCTTCGGCTCGCAGATCGTGCCGGGGAACGTCGGCTTCGCGCTGCAGAATCGCGGCTGCTTGTTCGCTCTCGATGCCGAGCATCCGAATCGGCTGGAGCCTCACAAGCGGCCGTTCCACACGATCATTCCGGCATTCGTCACAAAGGATGGCCAGCCGCATCTGGCGTTCGGCGTGATGGGGGGCGACTTTCAACCGCAAGGTCATGTGCAGGTCTTGATCAACATGCTCGACTTTCGCATGAACGTGCAGCAGGCGGGCGAACATCCACGCGTGCAACACTCCGGCAGCGCGACGCCGACCGGCCGGCCGATGGCGGCGAACGGCGGCAGCGTCGGCTACGAGTACGGCATTCCTCTCGAGTCGTTGAAAGTGTTGACGGAACGAGGCCATCAACTTGGCGGTCCCGGCGGTGCATTCGGCGGCTACCAAGCGATCCTGATTGATCACGTCAACGGTGTCTTGCACGGCGGGACTGACCCGCGCAAGGACGGTTGCGCGGCGGGATATTGATGATCGTTCTCCGTCACGATGCCGGTGTGTCGCTTGCTGTCGGTTCGGGCGGCAGCGCATCATCATGCACCGTAATCTCCACTGGATACTTGGCTCGGTAGCGAACGATGAAGGGATAAATCAGCGGCCCGGTCGCCATCATGCACAGCGGCACGCCCAGCACTTTCCAGAAATCGCCGTCGGCGATTTGAAAACCCAAGTTGGCGGCGATGCACAGCAGCGGCATGCACGCCAGTCCGATTGCGACGGGCCAGCCCCCTGGAACGCGAAACGGGCGATGTAGCTCAGGCTCGCGGTGACGCAGGACCAAGAATGAAATCAGCTCCATCGAGACCTTGCCGGTGTAGAGCGTCACGTCCGCTTTCGCGACCTCTTCAAAGTCTTTGAAGATCATCACGATGATGGAATAGATCACACCGCACACCAGCAGCGAAACGGCGGGTGCTCCGTGCGCGTTTTCGTATCGCATCGCCTTTGGCAGGAAACCGTCGCGCGACATGACGAACGGGACGCGGCTGTAGACCAACACCAAACCCGAATACAAACCAATCCCCGCGACCATGCCCATCGCGCTCAGGGCGTAGCCCAGCCACGAGCCGACCAACTGCTCGGCGACGATGCTCCAGGCTCCGGTCGTCCATTCGATTCCTTGGCTGCCGAAGAACAACAGGCCGATGAGTGCCGGCAAGCCATACACCCCCATGATCAAAAAGATGGCGACTAGCAGAGCACGCGGGTAATCGTGACGTGGATTGTTCATCTCGCCGGCGCACGTCGAAACCGCGTCCCAGCCCTGATAATTCCAGAGGATCACCGGGATGGCCAATGCCAACGCCGAAACGAACGACGTGTCCGCATTCAAAAACGGCACGACGGGATTGTGCGGAAATCCTTCGGTCAATCCGCGGTAAAGTCCCCAGCCGATCAACACCACGAACGGCGAGACAATCATCAGCGCCAACCCCTTGGCGAAGTTGCCAACCGTGCGGGCTCCTCGCAGATTCAGCAGCACGAAGACCCAGACCATCGACAGCATGACGGTCTTTCGAGCCCAGAAGCTGCCGGTGTCTTTGTTGAAGACCTCGAAGAAGAACGCCAGATAATCGCAGAATAATGCGGGGCAGATCCCGACATCGACGAAGGTAAACATCCAAGCCCACCAACCTTGGCAGAACGCCGGAAACTTGCCGAGCGCCCGCTTGGACCAGACGTAATAGCCACCCTCCTCGGGGATCGCCGTGCCCAGTTCGGCAACGATGAATGCCACCGGAGCACTGTAAAGCAACGGCGTGATCACAATCAGCAGCATTGCCAGACCGGGGCCGTCCTTGAGCACGGACTCCAGCCCATACGGCCCACCAGACACGTTGAAGAAGATGATGCTGATGATCGCCGTGAGAGTGAGGGAGCGTTTCACGAGAGTGAGTTCCTTTCTTCGCTCGCGTTCTAGCCGAAATGATTCATAACCCGAAGTGTTAGCGAGGGCGAACGCTTCCTAAGACTTTTAATTGCAAGTGTTCTGGAGCGTTCGGCCTCGCTGACGCTGCGAGGCTGTGAGTTTTTTCTGAAAGTGGATTCGGATCATTTTTCCCGGCAGCGGTTTTTTGCTGCGGTTTTTTTTGGTCCAGTTCGTGTTGGATTTTGGCAACGGGATTGTTGCCGTCGTTGGTCTCGATTCCTGGTCAGA
>SXGS01356337.1_pt1 | contig 34792 bp, 34 predicted proteins | sample 3174681 | NCBI WGS metagenome assembly SXGS01 (sample SAMN11356861, study PRJNA531348) | freshwater metagenome | isolation source: freshwater sample F1-80 | place: China: Fuxian Lake, Yuxi | collected 2017-12-25
AGCGGCGGATCATAGGGACAAGCGCTTCAAAGGTTGCCTGCGGATGAAACTCCCGCAGCCGGCGTATGTCGATGGGGTTTGGGTTTGGTCAGCACTCGTGGTCAGCACTCGGTACCCACCGTCTGTTCTTTCAACGTTCCGAATGAGCCCCACCGAAGACACCGTGAGGTCTCCTACGGCAACCCGACTTACTTCTTGTCGGCCCCTGTCACGTCAATGGCCATGGAGATCTTGTTGGCACCGGCAGCCTTAATAGCGTCGAGCACCCGCAGCACGTTGCCATGGGTCGTCTGATAATCAGGCTTCAGATAAAACGGATAATTGGTATTAGACGCCACCTTGGCCTCCACGCGTCCGGCCAATTCCGAGAAGGGAAGCAGCTGGCCGCCCACCTTCAAGTCGCCGTCGCGATCGATGACGATTTCCATCATGTCCGGCTTCTCCGACGACTTCGGGGCGACGGCCGACGGCAAGTCCATTTGCAAGGTGCGCAGCCGGTTCATGGTCAGGGTGACCATCATGAAGGCGGCCAAGAGAAAGAACATCACGTCGATCAAAGGGATGATCTCGACGCGGGCTTTCTTGACGGAGGTGGGGGATCCAAGATGCATGGAACGAATTCGATCTACTGGCTGTTGCGTTCGGCTTCCTTGGTCACGAAGGACACTCGAGTAAAGCGGGCGGAACGCACCTGCTGAAGGACCCCGCCAATGGCCCGGTAGGGAGCGGATTTGTCGCCGGTTATAAAGATCGGAGTCTTCGGGTTCTGCTTGTAGCGCGAGTTCAGTTCCAGAACGAGCGCCACCGTGTCCACGATGTTGGTACCGATGGCCACGGTGCCGTCCTTCTCGACACCAATGTTGATGACGTCCGGCTTGAAGTCGTCGGTCGCCTTTTTGGCATCGATGAGTTCCATCGGACGCGTCTTCGACTGCTGCAGGCTCAAAGAAACCATCATGAAGGCCGCCAGAAGGAAGAACATCACATCGATTAGGGGCACGATTTCGATGCGCGCCTTCTTAATCGGGACGGGCGACAAGAACTTGCCTCGCTTCCCGCTGATTAATGCGCCACTGCGGTCTCCTCCTCCTCCAGCCATAGGTCAGGCGTTTTTGGCGGCGGTCTCGCGGCGGAAGGCCGCTGTGTCAAAGCCTTCCTGCTTAGCCTGGGTGACCATGACTTCGACGTTCGTTGCGGCGGTCTCCAGGTCGAACTTCAGTTTCTCCATCATCTCATTGTAAATGTTGAGAAAGAAGACGCCGATAATGGCGAGGCCCAAACCGGCGGCCGTGGCGATGAGCGCCTCGCCAATGCCGCCCTGAATCTCAGTCATGGCTCCAGCGATGCTCGATTCGCCCATCTTCTGAAAAGAACCCATGATGCCGGTCACCGTGCCCAGCAATCCGAGGAGCGGCGCAAGGGTGATGCAAGTGTCGATGAGCACCATGAATCGGCCCGCGCGTTTGATCTCCATGCCGGCGGCCACTTGGAGCGCACCCTGGAGGGATCCGTGCATGTGAGTCAGGCCGTGGTAGATCATGCGCACCACCGGGTCGTTGGATCCCTGCGTCTGGACCACGGCCGCCTTGAAGTCGCTGTTTTCCATCGCCCCCAAGGTGTTTTCCAGTTGAGCCATGTCGCGACGGCGCCCTAGCAGAAACCAAAATATTCCGCGCTCAGCGATGACCGCAAACAGGAGGATGGCCACAAGAGCGATCGGATACATGATCGGTCCGCCCTTGGTGAAGTATTCGGCGAGGGTGTTTGCGAGCATTGTTGCGTGAGTCGTGTGGGTTAAAAAAACAGCGGTTGGGGAATGGACGTTAAATCCAGGGTCTTAATCTTAGGTTAGTATATCACCGAAGGCGGTATTCGAAGGGAATGATCCAGTCCCCGGCATCCTCAGGGCGGAAACGCCAAAGTCTGCGAACATGCTGGCGAAAGGCATTGTCTAATGTGGAGCTTCCGGAGGAGGCCAGAAGTTTCAACTCTGTAATCCCTCCCGTGGCATCAATCGTGACAAAATACTCTCCAGCTCCGGTTTCCCGTCGGATTTGTGCTTCCCGTGGATAAGAAGGTTCCGGCGTGAAACGTCCTGTAACCGCCCCCTTGCCCGACTCGAAACGACGCGGTCCCGTCGGAGCCGCCGATACGTTGCGGCGGGTCTCCCGTGGCGGAGGGACGGCGAAGTTGGGATCCTTGGAAATAATCACCGGACCCTTCACTTCGATAGCGAAAGCGACATTGGCTTCGGCCGGTGCCACCACGATCGCCGGCACCGAGACCGGTTCAGCCGGGGCTGGCTCGTCCGGGGGGGGTTCGTCCTCGGACACGACTTTCTGCTGGAGCTCCGGTTTAAGTTCACGGATTTCAACCGGTTGGACCACTTCTTCGGCCGTAAACTTCTGGAGCTCTAGTCCAGGGGGGTGAGCAATTCCGAACACTCCGCCCGCTAGGAAGAGCGCACACACCGTGTTCATCCAAATCAGGCGGCGACCGGTGTCTTCGGCAGCCTGCGGCAAACTCGATCGATACAGTTCGGATCGTAGCCTGTAGGCGGATCCTGCTCTGAGCGCAGCCAAAGCGGTGCTCATGATTAGAAACTCCTCCCGCTAACTAGGCGATCGTGGTGAGAGTGATATTTAATGCGTTGAAGGTTTGCGCCAGACGGTGTCCGTCGGCCAAGCCCCTCGGCCTCGTTTTGAACGGGAATACGCTGGGGGATAAGAACCCAAAGTGGGCGTTGCTGGACCCAGCCCAACTGAAGAAAACCTTGAACCCTCGCTCTCAAGAGACCGGCATCACCGGTCTTGGAACGGACAATCTGTAAGAATTGAACCAGATATCTCATTTCCTAAGCCTCTGTCCCTAAGAGCAAACTTTGTGCTATTCAGACGAATCGTGACTACGGTGTAGTTTGATTAAAATTTACCATTCGACAACAGTTTGGTGGGGTCGCGCTATCAGTCCGGGGAGATCTCTGGCGTTAACAGCTCTTTGGCTAGGAAACTCCTCGTCTCAATTGCGCGGAGTCAAAACCACCTGGGTCCCGGTGATGATATCGTGCAAGGCGCGCTGTTCCGGGGCCAAGATCATGAGGTACCCCAAACCGAAGCTAAGAATGCTGAGCAATTCGGCACAGTAGCGGCGAAAGGCTCCGCCATAACCGAGCGGCACACCGTCGAGGGTGACCACGCTGAGTCCCAGCAGCCGTTTCCCGGGAGTGGCTCCAAAGCGCCCCTGAAATCCCACGCTGTAGACGAGGCTCACTGATGTGTAGATGGCCGTGAAAATTAATTGGAACCTCAACAGCAGCCAAAGATCAGGCTGGGCATCGCCGGTCAATTCCAACTGCCCCTGCACCTGCTGCACGAGAGCCTGAAGCGATTCACGCCAGGGCATCACCACCAAATTCACCAAAAACAGAATCACCATCCAGTCGGCCACGAAGGCCACCAGGCGGGGCACAAACCCAGCTCGGTAGAAAACCGGAGCCGACGGTGCTTGGGCCTCGAATTCCGGACGGGGCAGATCCCAGACCAACTCATGACGCGCCGAAGCCGAGAGCCAGCGTTCATCGGCCTCGCTCCATACCAACGTCGCTGAACCCAATCGCCCGTCCTGGGACCATTCGCGCAATTCCTCGAGCGAACCGGAGTATTCGCGACCATCGGAACCAATCATCGTGTAAGGTGAAGACATGTGCGACGACGCTGAGATAGTGCCTCTGTGAAGAATCAGCAACCGACTTCATGATTGAAGATATTTAAAGCGTTGCGATTGAAACCGTCTCAAGTTCCGGGTGTCCTTGATTTCAGCGTCGCTTCCCCCCTCATGAATTCCTCCGACTATCCAGCCGTTTCCGTCGCCGCGATCGAACAATTGACCGCCCGTCGACAGGCGTTGGTTGAGCAAATCGGCAAAGCCGTGATCGGGCAGCAGGAGATTATCGACAACACCTTGCTGACCCTGTTCGCCGGGGGCCATGCATTGATCACCGGCGTCCCCGGCCTAGCTAAAACATTGCTGATTCGCTCCCTCAGTCAGGCGGTGGATCTCCAGTTCAACCGCATCCAGGTCACCCCCGACCTGATGCCCAGCGACATCACTGGAACCGACGTCCTAGAGGAGGACCCGGAATCGGGCCGGCGACGACAGGTGTTCCTGCCTGGACCTGTGTTCGCCAACCTCGTCTTGGCCGATGAGATCAACCGGACACCGCCCAAGACCCAGGCCGCAATGCTTGAAACCATGCAAGAACGGCAAGTCACCGTTGGCGGGAAGACCTACCCGCTGCCACGGCCTTTCCACGTGTTCGCCACCCAGAATCCGATCGAACAAGAGGGCACCTACGTGCTGCCCGAGGCCCAAGCCGATCGGTTCATGTTTTGCCTGAACACAACCTATCCCTCCCGGTCCGACGAAGAACGGGTGGTGCGAGAAACAACCGGCACCTCGCAACCGATGATCACACCGGTGATCACAGGACCTGAACTCATCGAAGCACAGAAACTAGTGCGCAGTGTTCCGGTCAGTGACGAGGTGATCGCCTATGCGGTGAGGCTGGTCTCTCGCACTCGGCCTGAAACGCCGGATGCCCCATCCTACATCCGCGAGTTTGTGCGTTGGGGAGCCAGCCCCCGTGCCTCTCAGTTCCTGGTGCTGGGGGCCAAGGCCAACGCAGCGACCACCGGCCGCCTCTGCGCAGACGAAGAGGGGATACGGCGTGTGGCCCGACAAGTCTTGCGCCACCGCATTAATCCCAACTTCAACGCCCGCGCCCAAAAGGTCGATGTGGAGACTTTAATCGACCGCCTTTTGAAGGACGTTCCCATTCGGTAACCCGGATCCATTGCCAGACTTGTTCAAGCCATGTCCACACACCTCCCCATCGACTCACGCTTGCTGGCGTCGGTGGAAGACCTGCCGCTCTTGGCCAGGACCGTCGTGGAAGGCTTCCTGGATGGGCTTCACCGCAGCCCGTTTCTCGGCTACTCAACCGAGTTTGCTAGTTACCGTCAGTACGTTCAGGGCGACAATCTCCGCCACCTCGACTGGAAGGTCTGGGCCAGGAGTGACGCGCTCTATGTCAAACAGTTCGAGGACGACACCAACTACCGCGGCCAAATCTACCTCGACACCTCGGCCTCCATGGATTTCGGGACCGGGCCGGCCAACAAGTTCACCTTCGGCCGACTGCTGGCGGCGGCACTCGCCCATTTGATGATCTTGCAGAGGGATGCGCCCGGGCTGGTTCTTTTCGGACCGGACAGCCGTCAGGCTCTCCCCTGCGCCGCCTCGCGGAACCAGGCTCTAGAACTTTTCGCTGCTCTGGCCCGAGCCCAAGCCGGTGGCAAGACGATCGTTGGTCCGGACCTCTTCGGGATCGTCCAGGCAGTGGTCCGCCGCGGGCTCTCAGTAGTTATCTCAGATTTTTTTACCATCGATGATTCGGGCTTTGAACTCTTGCGCCAACTCCACGCCCACCGCCAAGAAACCCTCGTCTTCCACCTCCTGTCTCCCGAAGAGCTGGAGCTGCCCGAGACCGGGGAATGGATTTTGGAAGACAGCGAAACGGGCGAAGAACGCGTCGTCCATCTTGACGAGGCGCGCGAGGGATATCGTCAGCGGCTGGATGCGTTCTGCGATCGGTTGAAGAACGCGTGCGACGGGTACGAATTCGACTACGTGCGCCTCTCGACCGGCAAGCCCCTCGACCAGGCTCTAATGACCTACCTCGACCGGAGGGGCTACCTGTGAATCACTTCATCGAGCGACAGCTCACTCACTGACACCCGGCATGCCCTTCCTGTTTACCCATGCCTTCCTCCTGTCTGCCCTCGCAGGCCTAGGAATTCCCGTGTTGCTGCACCTCCTGCTCAAACAGCGCAATCCGCGCATGAAGGTGAGTACGCTGCGCTTCTTCGAGGTCCTGGACACCCGCAGCTCCTCCCGACGCAAACTCAAGAACCTGCTGCTGTTGCTTCTCCGGTTGCTGGTCTTCGCGCTCATCGTCCTTGCCTTCGCCCGACCCTATCTCCCGGAGGGTTGGGGCGGAAAACCGCGCCCCAAGCGCCAAGATGTAATCCTGGTGCTCGACCGATCCCTAAGCCTGCGGGCCAGCGATTCTGGCAAACCCCGCTGGCCGGCCGCGTTGGCGGAGGCCCGCCGCATCCTCGCCCCCTTGACTGAAAGCGATCGGGCCGCGCTGGTCGGGATCGGGGAACGCGCGGAGGTACTTTCTGGTTTTGGGCCGCCCTCCCTGATTCTGGATCGATTGAAGGATCTCCAACCCACCTCCTCTCGCGGTGATGTGACCGAGGCGCTTCGAGAGGCCCTGTCACTCGTGGCGACCCTCAATTCACCCGGCACTGCCTCTGTCACCGTCATCGGCGACCTCCAGCGGACCGGTGCAGACCAACTCAACCGCGTATCCCTCCCACGCTGGCTGCCGATCCAATTCATACGAGTCGGGCCTGCGGTCTCACCCAATGTGGCCATCACCGATCTCCGACTTCCCGCCGAACCCAACGGACCACTGTCAATGATCGTCGCCAATTACGGAGACCAGCCGGTGCAAAATCACACGGTTCGGTGCGTCCTCGATGGGCAAACCATTTCCAAAGTCACCTTCTCCCGAGGAGCCGGTGTCTCGGACTCCCTGGAATGGAAACTGCCACGGCTCACAGCCGGCTGGCATGAGGCCGAAGTCCAATTAGAAGTATCTGACGCGCTGGCCGAGGACAATGTCCGCCGACTGGCATTCCTGGTCCCGGAACGCATCCGCGTCGTCGCCGTGGAAAGCCGCAGCCAGGTTCGTTCGTTCGAAGAGCAAACCTTCTTTGTGGCCGCAGCCCTAGACCCGTTCTTCGGCGCCACCAATTCGGGCCAAGGTGGCTTCGTGGTGGAAATCCTCCGCCCCGAGACGTTAGCGGCAGCCGTGGCACCCAACGGCACAAAACCACCGCCCGACGTGGTGCTCCTGCCGGCGATGCGATCCCTCCCGGGTGACGCCGTCGCCGCACTCAATGCTTGGGTTGATCAGGGCGGTGGAATCTTCTTCTTCGGCGGCGACTCCCTAGAGCCCTCCCGCTTCAATGCGGAGTTTGGTGCGCTGTCTCCGGCGCAATGGGGATCGCCGGTTTCGGCCGACGCCGAAGTGCCTTGGCGCATCGGTGCCTTCGACCGGACAAGCCCCGTCTTCCGTCCCTTCACAGCGGCGCGGTCCGGCGGACCTGCCGTCGCTGAATTCACCCGTCGACACGCGGTGAGCGCCTCTCCACAGAGCGCCGTGCTGGCACGCTTCGACGATGGGCACCCCTTCCTCTTAAGCCGTTCCGTAGGTCGGGGCGCTGTGCTCTTGGCCAACACCTCAGCGGACACCGCCTGGACGGACTGGCCCAAACACAAAAGCTTCGTTCCGTGGGTCATGGCGGCCGTCACCTGGCTGGCCGACCGCGGCGATGACCGCCTTCTACGATCCTCTGGACCGCTCATCACCGGGACTGAGGGCCGAATCCTGTGGGGCAATGGAGGTGCTGACCTCAGCGCTCCGTCTATCCCATCTGCGGCGGCGATCCCCGGAGTGCTCACCGCGGCCTCGGCGAACGCTGCTACACCCACAGCAACACCCTCCCCAGCCTTCGCTCGCTTCGGCCTGCAGGTGCGACCCGCCTCCTCAGGTCCGCCACCGGCACTGGAAGTCCGATCCGATGGCACGGCGGTTTTCGAGGTCCCGATTTCCGGATTTTACAGCGTGACCGATAATTCCGGCCGAGAACGATGGCGTTTGGCCGCCAATCCACCGCCGATTGAATCGGACCTCGCTGCCTTGGAGCCCTCGGCCGCCGATGGGCGCTTAGCCCGTCTTACCGATGCAGAATCAGATCTACCCCCCGGATGGTTCGGTAACGAACCCGGCAGACAAGAATGGTGGCGCATCCTACTGGCTGCGGCCCTAGCTCTGCTGCTTATCGAAACCGTTGTCGCCAATCGCACACACCCATGAACACACCCGCCGATCAAGCCCGCAGGCAACTGGCCCAGACCGCCGGACGCAAGGACGCCGCGCGACGCACCGGTGCGGTCGCGGCCATGGTCGCCGGACTCCTCCTGGGTTCGCTGACGGTAATGCTCATCGACTATGGGCTGCTCCTGCCCATCGGGTTTAGGGTTCTGGCATGGTTGGGCCTCCTGCTGGGCCTAGCACTCGGACTGCGCCAATGGTTGCGCCTGCGCCGGCTGGTAACTCCCCTGAAGGAGGCCGCCCTCGACTTGGAGTCGACCCGGCCTGAACTCGGATGCGAAGTGTCCACGGCCGCAGAATACCTGTCGGGTGTCCGGACACCCACGGGGGCCTACGAATCAGAATTGGCGAGCGCCCTCAGCCAACGCGCAGCTCAGGTAGCCCACAGCGAGGAGGTTCCCTACTTGCGACGCCTCGGTCTTCCCGGACTCCTCTTCGGTGGCAGCGTCCTGGCGGCCCTAGTGGGATTCTTGATCTTGGCGCCGCAATCCGGCACGGCCCTGCTGCGAACCCTCGCCCCATGGTCGGAGGCCCGCTTCACCCAGTTAGTCGTCGAACCGGCCGGTGGTGAATTCCCGGTGGGCCACAGTCTAACCCTTACCCACCGCCTTTCGGGCCGAATTCCCCCGTCGGTAGACTACCTATGGCGCTCCGAAGGCGACGCGGACTGGCTGCGTCAATCGGTGCCGGTGCTTTCCAATGCGGTCGCGTTCCAGACCCTGACGGTGACCACATCCGGTACCTTCCGCATCCGCGCCGGGGACACCCTCTCCCCGATCTATTCCCTGGTGGCCTACGTCCCACCCGAAGTGGCTCGCCTGTCGGTTCGGCTCATCTCTCCGACCTATTCCGGCCTTCCCGAACTGCGCCAATCTTCTCCGCCCATCACCGCCTTGCGTGGCTCGCGAGCATTATTCGAATTGGCAGGAAATGTCCTGCTGGGCCAAGCCGAGTTGCGGCTGACCAACGGCACGGTCGTCGCATTAAAGGCCGCCGAGTCGAACCTCTGGCGCGGCGAGTTCATCGTCTCCTCCGATTCCGAGTATTCCATTCTAATTACCGACACGCGAGGCCGACCCTCCCTCGCCAATGCAACCCGACATCCGATCCGAGCCCTTCCCGACCTGCCCCCCAAGGTGGACATCACCGAGCCCGGCGAAGACATCCGCGCCGACCCAGACGAGATCATCCCCCTCAAGGTCAGCGCATCGGACGACTTCGGATTGGATTCGATCACCCTCGTCTATCACGTGCTCGGCGGTCCTGAGCAACGGCTGGAAGTCCGCGACCGCAACCTCAAGGACGGACAGACCCTCGGCGCGGTGGTCCTCCGTCTGAGCAGCCTCGGGCTCAAGCCCTACGATGTGGTCTCCTATTATGCCGAAGCCCGCGACAACAACACGCTCGACGGTCCGGGGATCGGGCGCTCACCCACGTATTTCATCGAACTGACCGATCGATCCGGCCCGGCGCCCTCGAAGCGCAAAGGGCAGCCCCAGCAGCGCCTCAACCTCATCGCCATCCAGAAGGGACTCTTGGCCGAGACCACGGCCACGCCGACCAATGCGCCCGCTAAAACCTTCCAGGACCTATCCCAGCGCCAACGCGAGGCCCGTGAATTCACCGCCCGCTACCAACAGAAGCTGGAATCCATGAATGCGCCCAAGGCCGCCCAGTTCGCCCTGGACGAAGCCTTGGAAGGAATGGACGACGCGGCTCGAGCCTTGGAACGACAAACGCCCCGAGGAGCTCTCCCCGCCGAAGAGAAAGCTTTGGCAGCCCTGTACCGGGCTATCAAAGCCATGCCGCAGCTCAAAAACCTGCCGACCGAGCCCGAGCTCTCCGAAAAACCGCCGGAGGAATCGCCGCCCGAGCCTCAGCCGCCCCAGGTCGTTTTGGAAGCCATCGACAAAAAGCCCCAGAAGCCCGCCAATGCGGCCGAACTGGAGAAGGCCCTCGCGGAGGCGCTGGCACTGGCCAAGGCCCAATCGGAATTGGCCCGCCTGATGGAAGGTTCCAACCCTGCCAAATCTCAAAATCCCCCCCCCGGTGAAAAGCCCGGTCAGAAGGGACCCGAAGACAAGCCAGGCCCGCCGGATAAAAACAGCCCGCCCGGAGGCGAGGCCGGAAAACCTGGGAAACCTGGCAAATCTCAACCATCTCCGGCGAGCCCACCCAGCCCGGGTGAAAAGCCCGGCAGCCCGGGTGGAGAGCCTGGCGGACCCGGTAGGCCGGAAGATCGCGCTTTGGCTGAGCGTCAAAAACGTCTTCAAGACCAAGCCCGCAAGCTGGCCGAAAAGATTGCCCGTATGAACAGTCCTGAGGCCCGCGAGGCGCAAACCGCCAGCAAACGCATGGAGGCCGCCGCCCAGCAAATGGCCGAGGCCGCCAAGGCGTTGGACGAGGACCGCAGCGAGTCTGCCGAAACCAGCAGCAGCTTGGCGGCGGCTGGGGTTCAGTCGGCCGCCGACCTGCTCGAGCGAGCCTTGCGGCAAGGTCCTGAACGCACGGATGTCTCGGCCGAGCAAGCACCCCGGCAGTTCGAGGAACAAATCAGCGAGTACTTCCGTCGCCTCACCCGGGCCCAATGACCCCCCGCACCGACACCATGATGCAGTTCACCCAATTGCCAGAGCCTCGGTGGCTGATCCTCGCGGGGATCGTCACCGTTGGCCTATTGGCCCTGAGCTATGGGTACGCCCGCGGTCGGACGCAGCCCTGGGTTCGGGCCCTGTGCGGCCTGCTTCGCCTGACGGCCCTCGTCGGGCTAGTGCTGTGCCTGATGGATCCCCAGTGGATTGAAAAAATTATCCATCCGCGCCGGACCCGCTTGGCGGTGCTTATGGACACCTCCCGCAGCATGGCCACCACCGACGTTCCTGGGGGCCGATTGACCGCGGCCCGGGCCTGGATCGCCCGCCATGTCTTGCCGGCCAAGCCGGACTCGGTCGATGTGCTGGCCTTGCGTTTCAGCGATGTCATGAGCCTTGAAACCAATGGAGTCGCCGGACCAGCCGAGGGTCCCTCCTCTGGGCTTTCTCGCGCGCTGGACTCCTTGTTCACGTTGCCACCGGAAGATCCGCTGACCAGCGTTCTCTTAGTCTCCGATGGCATCGAGACCGAAGGGCTGGATCCGGAGACAGCCGCTCGCCGCCTGCGTCGCCACGGGCTGCGTGTCCACACCCTCCTGAGTGGCACCACCAACGAAGTGCGCGATGTGCGCATCACCGGCCTTGAGGTCCGACGGGCTGTGGCTGAGAAAGCGCCGTCACGGGTCTCTGTCGATCTCCGTTCACCGGGCTTTGCTGGTAAAACAGTCACTGTGCAAGTCCGTAAGGATGGCCAGATTCTCGCGGCCAAGCCGCTGGAGCTCAACGGCGACGCGCAGCATGTCGACCTGGAATTCACGCCACGCCTGCGCGGATTTCAAGTGTACGAGGTGAGTGTCTCGACGAGCCCTGGCGAATGGCTCGCCTCCAACAACCAGAGGCCCTTCGGATTGGAGGTCGTCGATCCCACGCTGCGAGTGATTTACATGGAGGGAACACCCCAGAACAACCAAAGCCCCCAGCCCGAGTGGAAGTACCTCAAAGACGCCCTGCAGAGCGACCCGGGCATCCAAGTGACCACGCTCTATCGGCAGTTCGGCAACAACGGGCAGTCCCTCAACACGGTGGATTCCGATCCAGAGACGGGCGAGCGCATCTACCCGGTCGACCATCCCACCCAAGGCTTCCCAAAAAATCTCGCCGGTCTTTTAAACTACGATGTGGTCATTCACAGCGATATTCGACGCGACTCCTTCAGTCCGCTCCAAATGACCAACATGGCGCGACTGGTCGAGGAGTTCGGCGGCGGATTTCTCATGATCGGCGGCAACTCGGCCTTCGGTCGCGGCGGCTACCATCAGACCCTCCTCGACCGCATTATCCCAGTGGCCATGGAGGGTGCCTTCGACTCCTCGAAAGAGGACTTTCTACCCAAGGTTCCCCGAGCGGCTTGGACGCATCCGATCGTCGCCATCGGGGCCGATGCCGAAGAGACGCGCAAAATCTGGACTGAGAAATTTCCTACCCTCCATGGCATCAACCGAATGGAACGGGCCAAGCCCGGCGCGCAAGTGCTGGCCTATGCCGACAATGCCCCCCAAGGCATCGAGGGCGATGTGCTGCTGGCCGTCCAAGAAGTGGGCCGAGGCCGCACTATGGCCTTCACTTCCGACACCACCCGATCTTGGGGCGCAGATTTTGAGACCCTCTGGGGCGAGCCCCGCAATCCGAAATGGCACGTCTCCGAGGACAACTGCGACTCTCGCTACTACCGTCGTTTCTGGGTGAACGCCATTCGCTGGCTGGCCGCCGGCCGCAGCAGCCGTACTAATCCGCCGGTCTTGCTCGATCTTTCCAGCGCCTACGTCAATCCGGGCGCAACGGCTTCGGCATCCATCCGAGTTCGAGATCAAGCCCAACGGGAAGTCACCGATGCCGAAGTAACTCTCTATGCCGGAACCGGTTCCTCCAGCAATGCGGTGGCTGTGGCACGCTACGATCCAAACCAACGCGCCTACGTGGCTCCCATCACTCTGCAAAAACCGGGCACCTTTGTTATTAGCGCTGTGGCACAACGAGGCGGCGAGTCCCTCGGTGTAGATCGTCAACTCCTGGTGGCCGAAAGCGTTGATCCGGAATTGGCTGATCTCCAGGCCAGACCCGCGGTGATGGAGGGCGTGGCTCGGTCCGGTAACGGTAGGGCCCTCCGCATCGAAGAGACTAACCCTCGCGGTCTAGAGGCCCTCTGGGGAGAGTTGCCTCAGCCTTGGATCGAATTCCTTCGGAAGCCCCTTTGGGACCGCCCGCTCTATCTGGCGATTCTGTTGGGACTCTTAGTCCTCGAATGGTCGCTGCGGCGTTGGAAAGGATTGGCCTGATCCGCCATGCGAAGCCTCACGCGGAACCTGTCCACCCCGATCCGACCCTTAGGATCAATCCCATTGACCCAATTGTTTTCAAAGGCTCCCGAAGTTCTCGTCAATCAGGTCCTTCTGGGGCTGATGGCGGTTGCGTTGAGCCAAGTCCTCGTCCTGGGCGAAGCCTTCGCAGAATTCCGAGAAGCGGCCCCGGGAATCGGTGTTAGCCACGCGGTCAGGGACGAGCCCTGGTCCATCCACATCGTCCGAGTCGATCGCTCCCAGCCCAGATTAGGGTTCATTCCCTCACTGGCCTACCATGACCGTATCGGACTCAATCCCTTGTCCGATCAGCTCACCCTCTTTCCGAAATCGCTCGGGGTGCCCGTCGCTGCGATCAATGGCGACTTCTACGCCACCGAGAACGACCCAATGCCCGGAGACCCTCGAGGCCTCTTCATCCAGCGGAACTTGCTTGTGAGCGCGCCCATCGAGCGCGACTGCCTCTGGTTCGACCGATCCGGGAAACCCCACATCGACACGGTGCGGCCTCGATTCACGGTGCGCGTGGGCGAATCGGCCCCGCAAGAATTTGGACTCAACGAGGACTTCGACGGCTCACGTCCAGTGGTACTCACCCCGGCCGCGTCTACAGCCATCCAAGGGGATCGTCCCTCGGGCTGGATCTTGGCCCGCGACGGATCGCATCCCGGGCCACCCTTGAAGGCGGGTCAGCCACTCCGGGCCGTGGTCCGAGGCGCCGTGACAAACCATTCCGCGCCCCTGGAGGCGGACTGTTTAATTCTCCGTGCAGGAACCCCACTGCAGGACCACCTGCGGCCCGGGGCCCGGGTGGTCCTCGAGACCCGCACCGAACCACCTCTGGAATCCGCGGTCTCGGCCATCGGCGGAGGCCCTGCTCTCGTTCACCTCGGCAAGCCGACCGGCAAATCCGCAGCCCGTTCTTCGGAACGTCATCCGCGCTCCGCGTTCGGATGGAATGAGCGTCACTGCTTCCTCGTGGTCGTGGATGGGCGTCAGGCCGGGCTCTCAGTGGGCATGACTCTCGCCGAGCTCTCCGAATTCCTCGTCAAACTCGGCTGCCAGGAGGCCATTAACTTTGATGGCGGCGGCTCCACCGAATTGATCCTCAACGGTGAGGTGCTCAACAGCCCGTGCTACGGACGCGAGCGAGCCACGGCCACGAGCCTCTTGGTTGTGCGAGTCCCCGAGACTCAACCTGAGACACAATCCCAGAAACCGTCGCCATGATGTACTGGCTCACGCTCTTTCTCGGTGCCGCCGCACTTGTCGGAACCGAGGCATCCCGCTCGTCCGAAAAACCACCAGCCTCTCAAGCTCTCGCTCCCAGAAATCGGCTCGCCAACGGTTTTTCGTACATCCAAGAGACATTAGCGGAGGGTCCCTGGTCCATACAGGTCATCCGCATCCGAAGAGACCGCACAGACCTAGGGATCCATGTCCTGCTGGGTGGCGGCGATCACTTGGGTGTGGCCACGCTGTCCAGTCAGGCCTCGACCTTCCCGAGGGCCCGAGGTCAGGCGCTGGCTGCTCTCAACGGGGACTTTTTTGCGAGAGAGGGCCCCTGCCTGGGCGATCCAGAGGGACTTTGCATCCGGGACGGGGAGTTCATCTCCGCACCCAACGGCAAAAGCGCCTTCTGGATGGGTCCGGATCGTTCGCTCCATCTCGGCCCAGTGGTCTCGCTGCTCTCGATGATGACTTCCGATGGAACGAGCCTCGCCATCGGGCTCAACGAAGAGCGCCAAGAGCGCCCCGTGCTCTTTACGGCGGCCGTGGGCCCCCGAACCCCTTCTTCTCAAGGCACCGAATGCCGTCTCATCGCCGAGGCGGGCTCCGAGTTGCCCATCCGACCTGGCATCCGCTCGACCTTCCGACTCCAGTCCGTCCACTCCGGCGGCAACACTGTTATTCCCACCAACGGCGTCGTTCTTTCACTGCCTGTGGGGCACGAAATCCCTCCTAGCCAAACCGTACCCGGATCTCTCTGGACCCTGTCCACCGGAACTCGACCCGACCTGAAAAACACTCCAACGGCTCTGGGCGGCGGTCCAGCTCTGCTCAAGGATGGCCAGCCCACCCAGTTTCAATCCTCAGACGCTCGGCATCCGCGCTCGGCCATCGGATGGAATGCCGAATTTTTCTTCTTGGTTCAAGTGGATGGCCGTCAGCGCGGCCTCTCGGTGGGCATGTCTCTCGCCGAATTGGCAGCCCACTTTGCACGCCTAGGATGCACCGATGCACTGAATCTCGACGGTGGTGGTTCCTCAACCCTATGGGCCCGCGGTCAGGTCATGAATACCCCATGCGAAGGATCCGAGCGCCCCATGGGCAACGCCCTCATCATCACCCTCGAACCCAGCGCAGTCGAACCCCGCTGATTCCAGAGTGTTCCTGAGGCTGGAACCATTAACCCCTCGTCACTACCAGGTCCCGGAACTCGTCAAAGAGCACCGAAGAATCGTGCGGACCGGGCGCCGCCTCCGGATGATACTGCACGCAAAACACGGGCTTGGTCTTGTGGCGCAGCCCTTCGACGGTCTGGTCGTTCAGATTAATCCGATTCACGGCCACCTCGGCCGGCAACGAAGACGGATCCACTGCAAAACCATGGTTTTGGGAAGTGATCTCCACCCGACCCGACTCCAGATCTTTCACCGGCTGATTTCCGCCTCGATGCCCAAACTTCAGCTTGAAGGTCTTGCCACCCAACGCTTGACCCAGAATTTGATGACCCAGGCAAATCCCGAAGATGGGGATGCCCGTGTCCACGAGTGTCTTCACCTCGCCAACAATTTCATTCAGTGTCCCCGGATCTCCCGGACCATTGCTGAGGAACACCCCGGCCGGCTTGTAAGCAAGCACCTCCGCGGCCGAAGTCCCGGCTGGAACTACGCGGACTCGGAACCCCCGTTGGCGGAGGCTTCGCAAGATGTTGTATTTGATACCAAAATCGTAGGCCACGATCGGGATGTCCGCCGCCCGCAGCGGAAGGCGAATGTGCCGCGGGTTGGGTGGTGAATGCTGCTGGGTGACGGCGAATTCCGCCGAATCCTGATCCTTTTCATCCCAGATAAAACTCTCCGGATGGGTGACTTCGACGACGTAGTTGCGTCCCTCCATCGAGCCCCATTGCTGCGCCCGAGACACGGCTTCGGCATCCGACATCGGCTGCGTAGTGAGGAATCCGGCCAGAGAACCCCGCACACGAAGTTTCTTAGTCAGGGCCCGAGTATCGACACCCTGGATTCCCGGAATGCCATTCTGCTCCAAGTAGGACGCCAGCGATTGATCCGCCCGCCAGCTGCTCACACAGGGACTCAGTTCCCGGATCACAAACCCCGAGCAATGAGCCTTCCAAGACTCCATGTCCTGAAGGTTAATACCCGTGTTGCCGATCATCGGGTAGGTCATCGTCACGATCTGCCCCTTGTAGGAGGGATCGGTTAAAATCTCCTGATAGCCGGTCATCGAGGTGTTAAAACACACCTCCCCGGACGCCGAAGCCTGGGCTCCAAATCCGTGGCCACGGAAAACCGAACCGTCTTCAAGGGCGAGAATCGCGTTCATTAGACTCTGATAGAGAGCCACTGGAGCATCGCCAGGGCGGCGCGGAGTGTGCGCAAGCTCCCTCACGAAGCAAGGCGAAGGAAACACGAAGGTGTCCTCCGCGCTCGCGACCTCAGTTAGCCTCACGGCACCCAAATCTGGGATCAGGCACGCAGTTTACCTCGCCAGAACGGCATCGCCCCCGGCCTTTGCCGCGCTCCAGTTTCCCAGTGATTGTTGCTCATTGGCAGGATGCTTGCGCTTCATCTGAAGATTTTAGTGGCGTTCTGTCAGCCAGTTGTTAGGTTCCGCGGCCCTCGACTCTAAATGAGTTGCGGGAGAAAGCACTTGGCGGATAAGTCGTCCGCGGTGGACGAGTGCCTCATCAAATAAACAGGGAAAGAGACTCCATGGCAAAAAAACCGGCACCCGTTGCGATCAAAAAAGCAGGCCATCATAAGGTCGGCATCGTCAGCGCTGCCACAATCCTCGGACGCCCCTTGGCCAAATCCGGTGGAAAGCCCGTACCTCCCGAGACCCTGAGCTGGATGCCCATTTCCCGGGTCAAGCCGGAGTGGCAGAAGTTCTACCAAAACCTCCTGGACCTGCATGAGCGACTCCGAGGCCAGATGAGCGGTTTGGCCAAAGAATCCCAATCCGAGATGGAGAGCTATAGCCTCCACATGGGTGACTCTGGTACCGACAATTTCGACCGCGATTTTGCACTCAGCCTCCTGTCTTCAGATCAGGATGCCGTTTATGAAATCGAGGAAGCCCTCAAACGGATCGAGAAAAGCACCTACGGTGTCTGCGAGTTGACCTCGAGAGTCATTCCCAAGGCCCGCTTAGAGGCGATCCCCTGGGCCCGTTACACGGTTGAATCGCAGGCCCAACTCGAAAAAGAAGGCGTCCTGCGCCAGCGTAACCGCCTCGGTTCGCTGGGCTCCGTCGAGGCCGGCGCCTCGGTGGACGTTGAAGACGACGACAGCGACGTCGAGGAGAAACCGACCAAGGATAAGGAAAACTGATTTATGCCGCGTGAGATTGTGACCATTGAATGTACGGAAGCGAAGAAGGAGGGTAAGCCCGTCTCCCGCTACCAGACGTCCCGAAACAAGAAGCTGCAGACCGACAAGGTGGAAAAGAAGAAGTTCAATCCTTTCCTTCGCCGTCATACCCTGCATCGCGAAATCAAGTAAGGTAAGCTATGCCCCGCAAGACCAAGCTCGAGGAAAAGAAGAAGCGCCGATCGACCGCAGCCCGGACCCCGCGTCCGAAGCCCAAGGTCGAGTTCACTATCGACGCTATCGATTACAAGAACGTCGCCCTGCTCAAGCAGTACGTGACCGACAACGGACGGGTTCTGCCCCGGAAGTACACCGGCTTGCCGGCCCCCTTCCAGCGCAAGCTCAGCATCGCGATCAAGCGCGCCCGACAGATGCTTCTGATGAAGTAAACTGTTACGACCTTTTTGAAACCCGCCGGTTCGCCGGCGGGTTTTTTGTTTCCTAAGCTCACCTTGAGAATGCAAGCGGTTTGCAATCTTCCGCTCCGGTTCCTATCCTGCCGACCGTGAATGGCCACCGTTCCTACTTATTGGCATTGCTGCTCGGCCTGCTCTGTGTGCTGAAATCGCAGGCGGCGGAGATCCGAGTCTTAACCACGCTGCCGGTCATCCATTCTTGGGCGGCCAACGTCGCCGGTGATGCGGCCACTGTAGAGAGCTTGCTTCCAGCCAACGTAGGCCCCCACGACTTCCAATTCCGACCTTCCGATCTTCGGAAATTGGCCGCGGCCGACGTGGTGCTCATGAACGGCTTGGGCTTGGACACTTGGCTCACACGGGCTGTGACCCGAGGGGCCTCAAAACCCTCCCGCCGTGTCGTTACGGTAACTGACGGACTCCAGCCGCAACTCATCCACCGCCTCACTCCACTGGCCATGGATGCCGAAACCACCGGGTCTGAAAAATCTCACTCGGATCACACCCATAACCACGGTGATGAGGATGCCAATCCCCATGTCTGGCTCGACCCTGTCTTCGCCAAACACTGTGTCTCCAACATTATCCAGGCCCTCTGTCAGGCCGATCCAGCCCACGCCGATGGGTACACCCGCCGTGGAGCGACTTATCTTCAGGAACTGGACCAGCTCGATACGCAAATCCGATCCTCGCTCAAAGATCTAAGCAACCGCAGGATCGTCACCTTCCATGATGCCTTCCCGTACTTCTGCCGACGGTATGACCTTCAGCTCGTCGGCGTCGTCGAAGAAGTCCCGAGCGTGGACCCCTCGCCGAAGTACCTCGCACAACTCTCCCGGGCCATCCGAAAACAACAGGTCCGTGTGATTTTTTCAGAACCTCAATTCCATCCCCGGTTGCTCAAACGTCTGGCCAACGATCTCGCCATCGGCGTTGCTGAACTCGATGTCCTCGAGACTGGCTCCGCTTCCCGGACCTTTTACATCGAGGGGCTTCGCCGAAACTTGCGCACTCTGGAATCCTCCTTGCGCTAACGCCCCATGGACATTGCTTTCCGATCGCAGAAACCAGCAGCCGTCGAGGTTCAAGACCTCCACGTCCGCCTCGGTGGAAACCCCGTGCTTCGGGGTGTGAACTTGCGCATCGAGGCAGGCCGAATGGTTGCGCTCATCGGCCCCAATGGGTCGGGCAAGACCACCCTGCTGCGCTGCCTCTTGGGCTTGCAGAAACCAGACTCGGGATCGGTCCGACTGCTGCAAGAAGGCCCACCAGGTCCAGGGATCTTGAAACGGATGGGCTACGTGCCCCAACGGCTCCAACTCGACCCGAGTTTCATGCTGACGGTCCGGGAATTCTTGGCGATCCGCCGACCCCTCACTGCCAGTTGGTTCTGGCGACCTTCTCGCCAAATCGATGCGCTCTTGCACGAGGCCGTGGGCGAAATGGATGTCACCCGATTGCTGGATCGCCCGGTGGCCGGACTCAGCGGCGGACAGCTCCAGCGTGTCCTGATTTGCTCCAGCCTGCTCAATGAGCCTGAATTGCTGTTGCTGGATGAGCCTACCGCCGGCGTAGACACCCCCGGTGAGGCTGATTTCTACGAACTCATCGCCGAAGTGCATCGACGCCGGGGACTCACGGTGGTGCTCGTATCGCACGACCTATCCATGGTGTATCGACACGCCAGTCGAGTTTACGCCCTCAATGGAGTCATTTGCTGCGAGGGCGCTCCCGAAGAAGTCATGAATGCGGAGTCCCTCAGACAGGCCTACGGCATTCACTTCACCCCGTACCAGCACCAGCACCCTCATTCCCACGGCAGCCATGGACATTGAACCCTTCATGCTGCGTGCGGTCCTGACGGCCCTCTTTCTCGGACCGCTCTGCGGATTCATCGGGGTCTTCGTCACCGCCCGGCGCATGTCATTCTTCAGCGATACCGTAGCCCATGCGGCCCTGGCGGGTGTGGCCCTTGGTTTCTGGCTCGGTCTGCCGGATCCCACGGTTCCCATGATTCTCTTCAGCTTAGTCATCGCAGGCCTAATTCTCTGGCTCAAAGAACGAACAGCCCTGCTCAACGACACCATCATGGCCCTGTTGCTCAGCGGGTCGGTGGCCTTAGGTATGGTCATTTTGAGTCTCCTCAAGGGCTATCGCGGTGAACTCGACCGATACCTCTTTGGTGACATTCTTTCCGTCGGATGGGGTGATGCCGCCTTGGCCTTGGTCGTATTGATCACCGTAGGCTCAGTCCTATTCTGGAAACTCAATGCTCTAGCCCTGTTAACCGCCCATTCCGATCTGGCGCATGTGTCAGGCGTTCCGGTGCGCTGGCTGAACTACGGATTCGTCGCCCTGCTCACCGTGACCGTGGCGCTGAGCATACGCCTGCTGGGCATCATTCTAGTGACCTCGCTCGTGGTAATTCCTCCGGCGGCGGCTCGGAATCTGGCCCGTAGTCTGCGACAGCAAATTCTCTTGAGCCTTTTTCTGGGCCTCATAGGCGCCAGCGGCGGGGTGATTCTTTCTTATCCGCTCAACCTGCCCAGTGGCCCCTGCATCACCCTGACCTTGGCCGGATTGTTTGTTCTATCCCTGCTCGGAAGTCGGCTGCAACGTGCCCACCAAAACGCTTCATGAGCCGGCCCTGTCCCCAGCACCAGCACCCTCACCGACTCATCCAGCAACCGCTGTCTGACCTGACAGACAAGCTTCGCCAGGGTGAACTGAAGATCACCGCTCCCCGTCAGGCGATTCTCGACGTGCTCCGCAAGCATTCGTCCCCGCTGACGATCAAAGAAATCCACACCTCGCTGGGCAAGCTCGACTGCGATCTGGCGACCATCTACCGGAACATGCACACCCTCGAACGCATGGGGCTGGTGCGGCGTTATGATTTTGGTGATGGCGCCGCCCGCTTCGAATTATCTCCCGAGGACGGCGAGGGTCACCACCATCATTTGGTTTGCACCCGCTGCGCGCGCATCGTCGAGCTCGACGACTGCTTCCTGAACGATTTTCAGGATCAACTGGCCCGCCGGCATGGTTACACCCAAATTTCGCATCGAATGGAATTCTTCGGTCTCTGCCCCAATTGCCAAGCGCCTTGAGCATGGCGGCCGAGGTGCCATGCTGCGGAGAGACGGATGCTCCTCCAATTATCTCCAGCCTGGCTTTCATGAATCGGCCATCCGCCCCCAATTCACCACCCAACCCGGCTTGGATCCTGAGTGGCTACCTAGCTGCGGTGTTTGTCGGTGGAGCCCTGCTAGCTCCTTGGCTCTGGATGTTTGTTCAGTACGTCGGCGCTGACTCCTCATTGGCCGTGCAACCGTTCCGCCGGTATGTCGACCGGAGTCTTCTGGGGGTCGCCTTGATCGGGCTTTGGCCCATGGCCAAAAGCGGCCTGTTTCCGGGTTGGCACTCCGTCGGCATGGTGTGGGGCCGATCTGCCCGGCGGGACTTGTTAATGGGCCTGGCGGGCGGAATGCTGTCGCTGGCTGTGGTGGCGCTCCTCTCTCTCGGGTTCGGCGTCCGCGCCTGGGATTCGGCTCATTCCTGGGGCTTGCTGCTCTCTCATGCGATTCGTGCGCTCGGCGCGGCCATCGCCGTTTCGTTGATGGAGGAACTCCTGTTCCGAGGGGTGGTCTTCGGATCACTTCGCCGCCAATTTTCTTTCACTGCCGCCGCTCTGAGCAGTGCGTCTCTTTATGCTCTGGTCCATTTCTTCCACCGGCCCGAAGCCCCCGCTTCAGTCGGTCCTTGGACCGGCTTAGAAATGCTGGTCCGCATGCTTTCGGGTCTGAGCCAACCCTCACAGGTGTTCCCCGGAATCCTCACTCTGGGGGCTATCGGCTGGTTGCTGGCTTGGTGCCGCGAGCGAACCGGTACGCTTTGGCTCCCGTTGGGTTTGCACGCTGGATGGATCTTCTGGTTCAAATCCTACACGTTCTTCACCGCGCCGCTGGCCAACTTAGGCAGACAATCGTGGTGGTGGGGCTCAGCCCGCTTGCACGATGGGTGGCTAATCTTTGCGGTGATCGCCGTCACCTCGGTGTTTTTTGTGGGCGTACTTGGAACCCGTAAGAAAGCAACCAATGCCACCCCTCTGGAATATGTCCCTTGAACGTTCCATCGGCCGACCTCATCGCAAACCCGATGGCGGACTCGGGTTGGGCTCTGGGGCCGAGTTGATTCTGGGGCTCGTCTATCCCCCGGTTTGCGCGCTCTGCCATCAACACCGGGCCGATCGCAATCAGGGCTACGTCTGCGATGCCTGCCAAGGCAGAGTCCGCCGGATCACAGAGCCCTGCTGCCGATGCTGTGGAATCCCCTTCTCCGGAACGATCATAGGCTCTCAAACTTGTGCCACCTGCCGGAAAGACTCCTGGGCCTGGGATGAAGCCCGTGCCGCCGCCATCGCCGAGGGCGTCACCCTAGAATGCATTCACCGGCTCAAGTACCAGCGCGAGCCCTGGTTTGGGACTTTTTTATCGGGGCTGATGATGGAGGCCGCGTTGCCCCGATTGATCGACCATTCCTGGCAAGGCGTTGTGCCGGTGCCACTGCACCGCGTCAAACAGCGCGAGCGCGAATTCAATCAGGCCGAGCGTCTGGCCGCTCCTCTGGCCCACGCCTTAGGGGTGCCCTTGAGAACGGATCTGGTCCGCCGCCGCGAGGCCACGTCGAGCCAAACTTCGCTGAGCCGAAAGGATCGCATTGGTAACATGAGGACCGCCTTTGAACCGGCCCGTACTCCTCAGATCCACGGATCATGGATCCTCGTGGACGACGTCCTCACCACCGGGGCAACCACCGATGGAGTGGCGGCCGTTCTCAAAAATCTGGGCGCCGAACGCGTGGTCGTTTGGGCCGTGGCTCGAGCCATCTTGGAAATAGATCTCCAGCCCGCCCGTCAGAGCTGAATCTTCGCGTTCAACACCTCGACGACATCCGTCTTCGACGGCCAAGGAAAATCATCCTCCAGAAAGGCAAACAGGTGGCTCACCCAGCCCTGGTCATCGAGGTGGAGTGTGAAGGCCGCTTTTGAGGGGCATCCTTTAATCTCGGCAAAGGTATGGCCTCCAAAAATGGCTCCTCGAGTTCCTGGAAATGAACCGTCCGGGGCGCGGAGTCGGATCAACAGCGCGGTTCCCAAACGTTCACGTCCCAAGACCGTCACGCCGGCCAACTGAGTCGCCAGCGCGGCGTCAGGCTCGGCCAACAGCAAATGGCGCAGCACGGCTTTCTCCCACGATTTGAGAGCGACGACTCCGAGGTCTGGGGGTTCCATCACCGGCCTATTAGAGACGTTTAAGTTTCGACCCTGTTTTGGAATCCTCGACGGTCCAACCCAGAGCCTTGAGTTCATTGCGCACCGTGTCTGCCAACGCGAAATCGCGAGCGGCTTTGGCGGCATTGCGCTTCTCCAACAAAGCCATCGCTGCGGCTGGGATTTTTTCCGGTGGCCGCTCGCCCAACCCCATGACTCCGTCGACTCGTAGCCACGACTGAAGGCGTGCCGCGGCGGCGCTCGGGCTGAGCGAACCCGCGGTCAAAGAGGCATTAGTTTCACGGACCCAATCGAAGATCACGGCCCATGCCTTCGAAACATTGAGATCATCATCCAAGGCCTCCGTGAACAAGACTTCCAAGTCACTGGGCGTGGTGCCGATCTCGGGGGCCACCGACCCGGCCCGCTCCGTCAATTGAGCGACAGTGGCATCCAATCGGGCTAATGCCGATCGGGTAGCCTCGAGGCCTTCCCGGGTGAAATTGAATGTCTCGCGATAATGGGCGCTGATGAGGAGAAAACGGATTTCTCGACCCTGGAATCCCTGGCCCAACAAATCTCGCACCGTAAAGAAGTTGCCCAGCGACTTGCTCATTTTTTTGCCGTCCACTAGCAAATGGGCTGCATGAACCCAATGCTTCACGAACGGCCTACCTGGCTGCTGCAACCCCGTCCCTTCACTCTGGGCGATCTCGTCTTCGTGATGGGGAAACGCCAAATCTTCGCCACCCAGGTGAATATCAAAGCTCGGTCCGAGAATCGCCATACTCATGGCCGAACACTCGATGTGCCAACCCGGGCGACCTTCGCCCCAAGGACTGTCCCAGAAGACAACCCCATCGCCCGGAACACGGGCCTTCCACAGTGCGAAATCGGCCAGGTCGTCCTTGTCGTAGGAGTCGCCCGAGACGCGTTCGGTGCGCCGCTGCGCCTCCGGATCCAGCGTCACCAACTGACCATAGCGACAACCGCAGGCCCGGTACTTGTTGATACTGAAGTAAACCGAGCCATCGCCCGCCCGGTAGGCGATGCCTCGCAATTCCAACCGTTGGATGAGGTCGATGATCTGAGGGATGTAATCGGTTGCCTTGGGCAAATGATGGGGTCGGAGGCAAGAAAGGGTGGCCAGATCCGCGAGAAAGGCCTCGGTGTACTGGCCGGTAAACTCGGCCAGCGACAGTCCGGTGGCCGCCACTTGACGGATGATCTTGTCCTCCACGTCTGTGATATTCATCACATGGTTGACGCGAAATCCTCGGAATTCGAAGTAGCGCCGGAGGAGATCTGCAAAGACGAAGGTCCGGAAGTTTCCGATGTGACCGAAGTCGTACACGGTGGGTCCACAGCAATAGAACCCGATAGATTCGGCGTCGGGAAACAGTGGCGTGAATGCCTCCACCCGACGGTGGAGCGAGTTGAACAAGCACAGGGCCATGCGATGGATGCAGAGCCTATCCTTCTGGCGCAAAATAGAAAGGCATCGTGCGGCTGGGGATTCGACCCGAAAGGCGTTCAAGAATTTCTGCTCGGGCCGTCCAACACCCCTTTGGCAGGGAATCTTGTCGGTGCGCCCCTCGCGGCCTACCCTCAAGCCACACAGACTTGCTAACATGCCTCGGACTCCCAAGACAAACCCGCCCCACTTCGAAGGCGAGGTCGCTGCTTGGGCTGCCATCGGTGCGGGTTGGCGACAACTCTTCGGCAGTTTCGGAAGCCTGGGCTTCAGCTTGGAATGGCATGATTTCAATGCCTCCGATCCGATCGACTGGGCCCGCAGCTTCCATCCTGAGAGCGTCGAGCTCTGCCTAAATCTCTCGGGCCAGGGTTCGGTCAGCTGTGGCAGCAACACCGCCCGATTCCGGAACCAGTCCGCCGGTTTCTATCGCCAAGGCCAGTCCCCTCTCTCTGCTGTTCGCTCCCCGGGACAAACCCACCAGTTCATCACGGTAGAGTTTCGCCCCGATTTCTTGCGCCGAGAGCTGGGAGAAAGTCGGGATTTTCTCCACCCCCTCATTCAAACATCGCTGGATGCCCTACCTGCCGTTTCGGGCGTCTCCGATCCCGAGCCCCTGACCACCCGTCAACGCGATCTGGTCATGGCCTTACGCCAACCCCCGGTCTTGGCCGGAGCTCAGAGGCTTTGGTACGGGGCGAAGGTCCGAGAATTGATGAGCGAGTTCTTCTTCGCCCCGCCTTCGGATTCCGAACTGTTCTGTCATCGCCAACAGCGGGTTGCCCGTGACCGTGTGGAGACCGTCGTTGAGGCCCTCAAGAAAGACCTCACCCTCCCTCCTTCGCTAGACACCATCGCCCGGGAAGCCGCATGCAGTCCGTTCTACCTGAGCCGGACTTTTTCCAAAGAGATGGGACAAACCATTCCCCAGTACCTACGACAGCTGCGGATGGAAAAGGCGGCCACCCTGTTGAGATCTGGCTCATTTAACGTCACCGAGGCGGCCTTAGAAGTGGGCTATTCCAGCCTCAGTCACTTCAGCGCCGCGTTCCATCAAACCTTCGGCTGCTGTCCGGGGCTCTACCCCATGGCCACTCCGACCCAACGGGCCGCTCGCCGTAAAAGTTGATGATCGCCGGGGAGCCAACCCGCCGGTAGGGTCTCCCACACAGTGGCCTCCCAACCCACCAGCGTCCGATTGCTTCAGGATCTCATCGCGCTGCCCAGCGTGAACCCTGCCTTTTTCAGCGATCCCAATTTGCATGGCGAACATCGGGTGGCTGAATTCCTGGCATCGGCTGCCCGTCGACACGGCCTTGAGGTGGAATCACAACCCGTGGTCCCGGGACGCTCCAACCTGCTCGTCCGATTAACCCCCCGGGGCCCAGTCCGCCATAGAGTCCTGTTGGCACCGCACCTCGACACGGTCGGTGACCCGGCCTACGCGGTGCAGCTCAAGCCCGTTGTCCGCGATGGGCGCGTTTATGGGCGCGGTGCGTGCGACACCAAAGGGTCTGTCAGCGCTTACTTTCAATCCTTGCTCAACGTGACCGCCGCGGGCCCACGGCCGGCGCATACTGAGATCCTCTTTGTCGGCCTCATCGACGAAGAGAACATGCAATTGGGTTCCCGACACTTTGCCAGCCACGGGCCGAAGAGCGATTTCGCAATCGTCGGCGAGCCAACCGGCTTGGAGATTGTGACGGCCCACAAAGGCGATGTCTGGCTGCGCCTGCGCACCATCGGGCGTCCAGCCCATGGGGCCACGCCGCATCGCGGCCGCAACGCCGTGACCGCCATGTCGCGGATCGTTCTGGCTCTCGAGACCGAGTATGCCTCCGAACTGGCCGCTCGTCCCGCCCATCCTCGGCTTGGACGCCCCACAATCAACGTCGGCCGGATCGACGGGGGACGCCAACCCAACATCGTGCCCGCCGAATGCATCATCGACATCGATCGACGCACTCTTCCCGGCGAGACCGAAGCCGGGGTTCGGCGCGAAATTCGTGCCTTGTTGCAGCGGCAGGGACTCAAAGCCTGCTTCGACACCCTCCGGACCAGTCCCTGCGAGCCGCTCGAAACCAATCCCGACCTTCCGCTGGTCCAGGCTTTGACTCGAGCCGCCGGACGCCGAATTACACGAGGCGTTCATTACTTTACCGATGCGGCGCCCCTGGCCGCGGGTGGGATCCCCTCGGTGGTGTTCGGTCCGGGTGACATTGCTCAGGCCCACACGGAGCGGGAGTGGCTGGCCATCTCCCAGTTGGAGAAATCGATCCTTATCCTCGAGCGGTTCCTTCGCGGCCTGGACTGAACGCCCGCGACCACCCCTCTCCCCTTTTGCGATGCGCCTGGCCATCCTCACCCACGAGCCCTTTTTCCCGCCCAGCGGCGGAGGCTCAGCAGAAGCGATTTACCTGATCCGGGAATTGGTGCGCCGAAACCATGAGGTCCATTTATTTTGTCCCGTCTTCCCCGATTGGGAGTCCATTGGTTCCACTCATGGCATCCGCATCCATCCGTTCACCCGATGGCCGATGGGTCGCTACACGCCCTACCGCAACCTCAAGTACCTGCTCTATCCTCTCGCCCTGGCCCAGCACGCCGACCAAACGCTGAAGTCGCTGCGCCGATCAACGGTCCCGGAGTTCCGCTTCGACGTCCTCCTTTCGCAGCACACAATTTCCGCCGTGGCCGCTGGCCTGCTAAGAACCCGCTGGAAAGTGCCCATCATCCTCAACTTCCTGGATTACCTGACGGGCTTCATGGAGACCTGGCCCGCGGTGTTTACGCGATCGGGTTTGGTTCCCTGGCTCAACCGCTACGAGCGCTCGTTGCCCCAACGCTTCAATGCCGAGGGCGTGATGACCGTGTCGGCTCCGTTGGCCGAGCGATTCCAGGCCACCGGTTACCCGGCCAACAGAATTCGAGTCATCCAGTATGGCTACGACGCCAGCCTGTTTCGGCCGCATCCCGAAACCGCGGCCGATCCGACGAATTCCCAAAGGCCCGTGGTGGTCATGCACGGGTCCTTCGACACGCATCACCTAGGCCCCATCGCCCGGGACGCTTTGTTGCACTTGCACGCTCGCCGGCCGGATCTCCGGTTCCGATTCCTCGGGAAAGAAACTCCTGCATTGCTGCAATTGGCTCAGGCGGTTCGGGCGGCCGCTCCCGGGATCCCTCTTGAAATGACCGGCTTCATTCCGTACCACCAAATGGCTGAGGCCCTGGGCGGAGCTTCCGTGGGGATGGTCCCTTATGAGGAATCACAAGGTGTTCACTGCGCCTTCGTCGCCAAGGCCGTCGAATACTTGGGCTGCGGGATTCCCTGCGTCAGCACTCCCCTGGAAAATCTTTCCCGCTACTTCGCTGACGAACCGGCGATCCGGTTCTCTGGTTGGACGGGCCAATCCTTCGCCGAGAACGTTCTGGCAATCCTCGCCCTTCCAGCCACCCAACGCCGTGCCCTCGGTCTCTCGGCGGCCACCCGAGTCGCCGCCCGGCTCGACTGGAATGTCATCGCCACCCATGCCGCCAACTTCATCGAGCAGCAAGCGGGCCTTCCCAAAAGCAGTTGCCAAGCGGCCGGTCCGGTTTGAGCTTCAAGGCTGTCGATGAGTTCGTGTTCTTCAACGATGGCGGCCCCGATGGCCGCGATCCCATTACTTCCCAGGCGCCGTTTGCCCGATTGGCTGAAGGTGCAGCTGCCCACTTCGAGTGCCTTCACGGCCACGCGCACGCTGCTCGATGGCTTAGGCCTCCACACGGTGTGTGAGAGTGCCAAGTGCCCCAATCATTGGGAGTGCTGGAGCAAGGGCACGGCCACCTTCATGATCGCGGGAGATCGTTGCACCCGCGCCTGCGGATTCTGCGCGGTCTCGACGGCCAAACCACTGGCCTTGGAACACGATGAGCCTCAGCGAGTCGCCGAAGCCACTCGTCGCATGGGCCTCAAGCACGTGGTGATCACGGCGGTGGCCCGAGATGACCTCCAAGATGGTGGAGCCGAACATTTCCGCCGCACCATCGAAGCGGTCCGAGATCTGAATCCTGGAATCGTTGTCGAGGTGTTGACTCCCGATTTCCTCGATCGTGACGACGCGATCGATTCGGTCCTCGCGGCTCGGCCAGACATCTTCAACCACAACCTTGAGACGATTCGCCGTCTGACTCCTTCGGTGCGCCATCGCGCCACTTATGAGCGGTCCCTCCGCGTGCTGACCAAGGTCAAAGACCGCCTCGGCGACAAAGTTCACACCAAATCGGGCATGATGCTCGGGCTGGGTGAAACTCAGGAAGAAGTGCTCGAAGCCATGCGAGACCTCCGCCAGGCCCACTGTGATATCCTTACTCTGGGGCAATACTTGCAACCGACCCTCAAGCACCTGCCGGTGGTCGACTTCATCCCTCCGGCCGTTTTCGATACGCTCCGGCGTGAGGGCGATGCCATGGGATTCACCCATGTGGCCTCGGGTCCCTTAGTTCGCAGTTCGTATCATGCCGACGAATTCTCACCCATCCCACCTGCATGAGATTCTGGCTATTGGCCTGGATCTTCCGACTGATCCTTCTGCTTCCTTTGAACGCCGCTGAATTGGCCTCCACCAATCGCTTTGAGCCGGAGGTTCTAAAATTTGAAGCCCTAGACCGCAGAGTCCCACCCCCGCCACGGCCGATCTTGTTCGTGGGGAGTTCTAGCATCCGATTATGGACCCATTTGCCGACCTCGATCCACGGGCGGCCGCTGCTCAACCGCGGTTTCGGTGGTTCCCAGTTCAAGGATCTCCTGCGGTTCTTTAACCGAGTGGTGCTGCCCTATGGCCCCTCGGTGGTGGTGGTCTACGAAGGCGATAACGATTTGGCCGATGGCCAAACCCCCGCTGAAATCGCTCAAGATCTGGCCGTGTTCTTGGAGCGTGCCGAAACCGAACTCCGGGGAACCTCGATCCTGTTACTCACCGTGAAGCCGAGCCCCTCTCGTGTGCATCTCCTCGAAGCTCAATCGGAGTTCAACCGACGGCTCAAGATCCTAGCTCAGTCTCGTCAGCATGTGCGAGTCATCGACGTGGCCTCGCCGTTGCTCGACTCCCAAGGCAAACCCGATCCTCGATTCTTTGCCGCTGACCGGCTCCATCTTAATGCCGAGGGTTACGAGGCGTGGCGAAAACCGGTTTTGGATGCCATCGAACTCAGCTTGAAGCGCTGAGCGAGACCCGGAAGGGCGAAACGGCTGCAGCAGCCATCAAACCGCCCTCGAGAAACGCCTGATACTCCAGCGACTCCAACCGATGGGTTTCGGGCTGGGTCCGGAGCAGGTGCCGCAATTCATCCCGGTTGCGCGACCAACGGTGTCCATTGAAAAATTCTATGGGCTCGAACTGAGTCTTATAAAGGGCCTTGTCTGTGTAGCAGGTACCCAAGTGCAGGTGACCCAAACCACTATCCTGAGCCCAAGCCACTGCTTGCGTCATCATGGCCATCCCAAGATGGCTGCCCGAATCGGACAAGTCATAGAACGCATAGTAGTAATAGGCCATTCGCGGCGGCTCGAGGTAGAGCAGAGCCACTCCTCGTTCGGGTCCATCACCACCGCCGTCCCGGAACACCAGTAAGTGGGAAATCACCCGACCCGCCAAGAGTCGGTCCAAGCGCGCCGCGGACATAACACCCGAACCGAAGCGGGCCTCAGCAAAGGCCAACCAGGCCGCCCGGCGCTCCGGCGTTAGGTCAAAGCGATCCCGAGGCACCAACTCACACTGCAAATTTCCGACCTTACGCAGCACACGGCGGTTTTCGGAAGAGGCTCGCCATTCTCCCAGCGGCACCCGCAATTGGCGCCCCATGTAGAAGCGGGACAGATCGGGATCCGATGGCAAAAATCCGGCTGCAAATAAATCAGCCGGGCTTTCTGTGGGTTCCGGAAATGCCCAGACCGCATACGGATAGACGTAGCGGCTGGGATCTGCGACCGCCTCGGAGAATACCAGCTTCATTGGGAATGCGAGGAGCCTGGCGCCGGCCTACGAGCCGAGACCCCTTCGCCTCAGCGGGAGGGGTCCGGCGTTGCCAACCGGCAATGCTTCAATTTCCGCTAATACGGAAGAAGGCCGCACTGTTTGTGACCGGCACCGTGGTCTTTAAGTCATTAGTCGTGAGCAAATTCTGCCATGGGCCATCCAAGGCACTCCGGACCTGCAGGTTGTAAGGCGGTAGGCCTCCGGACCAGGAGAGTCCGAGGGTGTTGCCCGTCAGGGTCACCGCCACTCGGATGGGCGTCGTCGGCACTTCAAAGCCTCCCAAGGTGGCCGAGAACGGCGACGTCACAGCAGAAACCGGAACGGCGATCGTTGTATCGGATGCAGCAACCGCATCCAAAACGTAACTGGCTGAGAGCGTGACTCGTTTCAAATCAGCGGCACTCAAGGCCAATTCGCTCAGATCAATGTCCACCAATCCCCCATCCATCGAGACGTCTAAGGTCACTTGCTTCAAGTGTTTCAGACTTTGAACCGAACCGTTGGGGTAGGCCTCTGAGGTCGCAGCCAAGCCGATCGGATCCGCCAAAGCCACATCCACCTGAATGCCTCCCATCGCGTAGCTTGGGTTGCGCGCTGGCACCCGAACCGAAAGCTTAGAGGCCGTAGAATTCGTCTGAATCACCGGCCGGATTTCACCAGTGGGTTCTGCCAAAGCGAATCCATAGAATTTGTCGACCGCTAGGCCGCTCGCGGCATCCCACGGAGCACTGCCAACATTGCTCGATAAAACGTTGCCGCGAAAAACAACGCGCGCCGGCTGGTCGGCTGACCCGTTGCTGCCGTGGAAACGAATGAGGGGGGCACCCATCCCGGACAACTTGTTGGCTTCCAATGCATCGGATTCAGCCGGCCCACTGAAGTCGGAACCGACCCGGAGTGTCGAATAGCTCCGGACCGTGGTGAGGCTAATCGGGGTCGGGTTTTTGAAGAGCACCGAACCCGACGGTCCGTATCCAAAAGAATTCCCGGCCAGGACCACCCCGGTCGCGGTGCGCCAGAACTCGGCCACTACCTCGTAGTTGAGGGGACCAAAATAATTACGCTCATTGGCGTCGTTGATGCCGTCGCCATCCGTACCTATGAGCATGAAATGGCCTCGCCCATTCTCAATGGCTTCCATGTCGGTGAAATCCCCGAGATAGCCGGCCACTTGCGAATAGTCGAAGATCGAACCATCGGGGAGGTAGTTGAAGCGATTGCCTGAAATCCGGGTGTTGGGGGTCTCCAGATGAATGGCCAACAATTGACCGGTGATTAGGTTGTGTTCTGCCACGTCCCCAAAACCGTCCGAATCGGTGCCGACCACCAATCCCTCTGAGGTGATATTATTGTCCCACTTGAAGGAGGCCACCGCGGCCCGGCCTCCGCGGACTCCCGATGCCGTCGGCTTCGCCGGATCGACACCGAACCAGCAACCCTGGATGCGGGCTTCGGTCGAAGCACCGATCAACGCCACGCCATAGATGAACGGATCGGCCGCGGAGTCTCCGCCGGTCGCACTGAGCACGGCCACACCACGCAGGGTGAAGTTGCGAGAATTAAGAATCGGCAAAATCGCGCTCTCGCTATCCCCGAACCCATGGTCTCCGTAGTCGGTCAGTGCGAAGCGACCCCCGGCCCGTGAATCGAGAACAATCCGCAATTGGGCGGTGTCGGAACCCTGAAGGACATTGGTGTTGGCCGAAGCTCCCGGTTGGCTCAAGCCATCGATCAACACGTTGTCGGCCTGGATGATCGGATAACCCAAGGTCGGTGTGACCAGATAATGCGGCCCGACGCCCGGGATACTGAAGGTGATGCGGTCATTCGAGCGAACGTCTTTGAGCGCCTCCGCCAGGGAGGTCTTTCCATCACCGGCCGCAGAGGCGTTATCGGCCGTGTTAACCACCACGGTGCGCACCGTTTCAACGCGCACATTGTCGATGAGCAGCCAACTTTCCCCCTTCACCTCAGCCACGCCTGCGAAGGGATCCATGTAGCCCACCATCACTCGCCCGGATTTCCAGGGACTCGTATTGATGCGGCGGCTGATGATTCGCCCGTCGATCTTCCAGGTAATCACATCACCCACCTGACTCACTTCGACCTGGACCCACCGCTTACCCAGGACACCTGGGGCCTCGAACCGCGGTGACGGAAACTGGGTTCGAAGGAAGGGCTCGTTGCCATCGTCATCCGGGTTACCATTGCCATCGCGATCCGGAACGCCCGCGGCCTCGCCGTCGAGGTAACGGCTGGCTTGTCCGGCCTGTCCCTCCCAGCTTTGAAGACCCCGCGCTGCACCATCGTCTCCAACAACCCCAAACCAGAGGCCATCGCTGCCGGTTCCACCCAAGGCCTCGGTCGCGAAATCCTCCCGCTGTTCTGCACCCGACAGCACGCCCCAGTTCACCAAATCTCCCGAGTGGTTCAGACCAAACGTGAGGAACTCAGAGGTTCCGACTCCGCTGTCTGCAAAGGCTGCATGATTCAAGAACGCGTCGAACTTAAGAACATAGTCTCCGGAAAAATTCGCGGTCTTCGGGTAAAGACTCAGGGCTAAGCGACCCGGCTCGTCGTCGTTCTTGTTGACCGTGATCTTGAGTCCCTTCGACCCACCCACAGCAGAATTGGGCGCGGTCGGAACCGGCAAATTTTCCGGCGTTGCCGTCTGGGATGCAAATCGGTTGAAGGTCAGAGCGCTGTAGTCATACGACCAATCCAGAGTGTAGTCGTTGGTCGAAGTGCCGGCATAATAACCCACCCGCACATCATAGTTGGCCGATGTGTTCGACTCGAACGCGTCTTTGAACAAGGACTGTCCCGTCAGGGAGGTGGAGAACAGAGTCGCAACAGCGACTGCGACGACGCTGGATTTCGGCATTTTCAAAGTCATGGTGGATCGAGCCGTTCCGACAGCGCGACGGCTGCATTCGGTTGTTACGCCCCGCTTCGATGCCGTCGAGGGTTTAATTCCAACGCCGCTCCGGAAAAGGCTTCTCCAACGGTCGTTCAGTCTTTTTGATCCGCGGCGGGTTTCATGATCACCTTGAACTTTTGCCCATCGGGTTTCCGATGCCTTTGTCTGATCCTGGCGGGGTTCTCAGCCCTAGCCGCTGAGGGTCCCTGGCGTCTTCGATCGGCCCTCGATCTTCCTGAGTGGGCGGACGTTGGCCTGGAACAACGGCTTCGGTACGAATCTCTCGGCAATCATTTTTGCACTGGGCAACTGTGGCCTCAATACCGGTGTGGCCACTCTCTTCAAGGGCTCGTTTCTCCAAAATGCCCCCAACGCGAATCCGAATGGCGACACCCTCTATGCGTGGGTGGAGTGCACCGTCACTTTTTGAGACCCGGATTCGGTTTCCATCCTCACCACAGCCCAGATAGCTTGTTGGTTGGATGAGTAAGCCTGCCTGCCCGATGTGTGAGATGACTGATGTGATGGAACACCCCGAGAAATGGGAGTGCCTCACTTGCGGGCATGAGTGGGAACGCGCAACAGAGGCCGAGGCTCCTAACGCACCCCGAGTTGTGAAGGATGCTCATGGCACCGTCCTCAACGACGGCGACTGTGTGATCCTCATCAAGGATCTTCCCCTGCGCGGTTCCTCTGGGGTTCTCAAGGGTGGATCAAAATCCAAGCCCATCCGTCTGGTCGATGAAGACCACGAAATATCCTGCAAGATCGATGGAATCGCCCTCGGTCTGAAAGCCTGCTTCGTGCGCAAAGCTTGAACTCAACCCCAGACCTTCACGGCGTTCCGTCGGAGTTTTGAGACGGAACCGGTCCGATCGACTCGAGCTTCGCCTGAACGATTCCTTCGGGAGGTCTTCCCTACTGCATCGTTCAGGCTTATCCGAATCGTTCCGACTCATGCCTTCGAGTAAACTTCAGCTCCCTGCTCGACAAACTCCCGTGATTTTTCTTCGAGGCCCTTCTTAATCGCCTCCTCGGCGGCAAGCCCTTGTTCGGCCGCATCCTTGCGGACGTCCGCAGTGATCTTCAGAGAGCAGAAG
>SXGS01141509.1_pt1 | contig 34772 bp, 40 predicted proteins | sample 3174681 | NCBI WGS metagenome assembly SXGS01 (sample SAMN11356861, study PRJNA531348) | freshwater metagenome | isolation source: freshwater sample F1-80 | place: China: Fuxian Lake, Yuxi | collected 2017-12-25
CTATCAAGGGTTTTCTCTGTTGACCGCCAATCAGGGGGTCCTGGTCGAGCCGGAGGTGCGGGCCATCGCCCGGCGGTTGGGAACCGGAGTCGCGCAAGTTATCTTCCGGTTTGCCATGCAGATCGGGATGCTGCCCTTGACTGGCACCACGAATCCCCAACACATGGCCGAAGACCTCCGGGCGGACCGGTTCACCCTCACCCCCGACGAACTCCGGCAGATCGAGACGATGGGGCTGTAGCGGCATGCTCCGTTCCCGTCTGTGTCGTTGCGGCGTCACATTGCTTTATCGCGGCTGCTGACTTAGAATCGGACGCAACGAGAGGACCAATTATGGCCGCTCCAACACCGTCGTTCATCACGTCGACGCCCGACATTCTCGGCGGCACGCCGGTCTTTCGCGGAACGCGGGTGCCCGTGCAGACCCTCATCGAATACCTGGAGGGGGGCCAGACGATCGACGACTTCCTCGAAGGGTTCCCGACCGTCACCCGCGAACAGGTGATTGCCTTTCTCGAAGAAGCCAAGGCCCGCATGGCGGCCATCGCTTCGTGAGAGTGCTCCTCGACGAATGCATCGACCGTCGTTTGGCCAAGGATATCGAGGGCCATGATGTGGTCACTGTGCCCCAAGCCGGTTGGGCCGGCATCAAGAATGGGGACTTGCTCAGGCTCGCGCAAGAACGGTTTGATGTCTTTATCACCGCCGATCGCAACGTGTCTTTCCAGCAGCACCTGCCGCGCTTCACGATCGCCGTCATTGTGCTCGAAGCGCCGACCAATCGGTTGAAAGACCTCCGTCCCTTGCTGCCTCAACTTCAGCAGATACTGCCGCTGGCCCCCAAAGGCGAAGTGCGCCGGGTGAGCCGGTAGAGGCGTTCTTGTGAAGATCGCCATCATCGGCGGGGGGCCGGCCGGGCTCATGGCCGCGGAGTCGGCCGGCGCCGCCGGCGCCCACGTTGATCTGTACGATTCCATGGCCTCCGTCGGGCGCAAGTTCCTGCTGGCCGGCAAGGGTGGCTTGAACCTCACGCATGTGGAGCCGTCTGAGTCGTTTCTCGCTCGCTATGGCGCGCGTCGCCCGCAGATCGCCCCACTGCTGGCTTCGTTCGGCCAGGAGGAGCTGCGCGCCTGGGCGAAGGGGCTGGGCGTTGAGACCTTCGTGGGCACCTCCGGCCGCGTCTTTCCCGCCGATCTCAAGGCCGCGCCTCTGTTGCGCGCTTGGCTGCGGCGGTTGCGCCAGGCCGGCGTGACCGTCCATGTGCGCCATCGCTGGCGCGGCTGGGATGGGCAAGGGGCTCTGCGCTTTACGACGCAGCAGGGGCCGCGCACGGTTCAGGCCGATGCGGTGATCCTGGCATTGGGCGGCGGCAGTTGGCCCAAGCTCGGCTCCGACGGCGCCTGGGTGCCGCTGCTCGCCGGGCGCGGGGTTCCCATCGTGCCCTTGCGACCGGCGAACTGCGGCTTCGACGTCGGCGCGGTCGGAAGAATCGGATGGACCGACCACTTTCGCGCGAAGTTCGCCGGACAGCCGGTGAAGGCGGTGGCCGTGACCGTCAGGAACGTGGACGGCGTCGAGCTGCGGCACCAAGGCGAGTTCGTGGTCACGGAGACAGGCGTTGAAGGAGGCGTGATCTATGCGGTGTCCGCAAGCCTCCGCGACGAGATTCAGGCCAAGGGCGGTGCGACCCTCTCCCTCGATCTCGCGCCGGACCGGGACTTGCCGCGGCTGATCCGCGACCTGTCGCAGCCGCGAGGGCCGCGCACGGTGACCAAGCAGCTCCAGAGCCGGGCGGGGATTGCTGGAGTGAAGGCGGGGCTCCTCCGGGAGGTCCTGCCGAAACAGGACTTTGCGGATCCGGCTCGGCTGGCCGCTTCCATCAAAGCCCTGCCGCTGCGGCTGATCGCCGCACGTCCGTTGGCGGAGGCCATCAGCACGGCCGGTGGAGTGGCCTTCGAGGCGCTGGATAAGCGGTTGATGGTCCGCGCCATCCCCGGCCTGTTCTGCGCGGGAGACATGCTGGATTGGGAGGCGCCGACCGGCGGCGATCTTCTCACGGCCTGCTTCGCCACGGGCCTGGTGGCCGGCGCCGGGGCTGCGGCCTGGCTCGGTTCTTTCCGCACAACGTGATAAGGCCCTGGATTTTTGCGATGAATCATGCCCATGATGGCCCGATGAACCAGCGCAATCTCTTCGCCGTCGGCTTCTTTGCCGTCCTCCTGGTCCTGCTCTGGCAGATCGTGCTGATGTTCCAGCCGTTCCTGCTGCCGACCGTCTGGGCGATCATCCTAGCGCACCTGATGTTTCCGCTGCACGGCCGGTTGACGACCCTCTTCCGGGGGAACGTCGCGGTCTCGGCGGCGCTGCTGACTGTCGGCATCATGCTGTTGGTGGTGGCGCCGCTCGTCGCGATGGGGTTCCTGCTGGTCGATGAGGCCCGGGTTGCGCAGACGACGATCGCCGCCTGGATTCAATCGGGCGGCGTCCAGCGGCTGCCGGAGCAATTATCCGCGCTGCCGCTGATGGGGGCGCGGGGGCAGGAATGGCTCGGCTGGTTTGTCGTGACGCAGGGGAACCTGGACGAGTTTTTCCTGGGCAGCGCCAAGGCCCTCAAGCAGTTTCTCGTGGATGAGGTCACCGGGGTCGTCACGAACGTGTTCCTGCTCAGCGTCAATTTCCTCGTCATGATCCTGGTGTTGTTCTTTCTATTCAAGGACGGGACGAGACTGCTCGAAGGCTTCTACCGGATGGTGCCGCTCGGCAAGTCGCACAAGACGAGGATTTTTGCCCGGCTGGACCAGACCCTGCGGGCGGTCGTCAAGGGCATCCTGGTCGCGGCGGTCGCTCAGGGCTTTGCCGCGGGGCTGGCGTACGCGGTGCTCGGGGTCCCGTTCCCGATGTTCCTGACCGCGCTGACGATGGTGCTCGCGCCCCTGCCGGTCGGCGGCACGGCGTTGATCTGGGGGCCGGTCGTCCTCTATCTCTGGTGGGTGGGACCTCTGTGGAAGGCGCTGGTGATGCTGGCCTGGGGCGCGGGCATTGTGACGACGGTGGACACGGTGCTGAAACCCTGGCTGATCGGGCAGGGCGCCCAGATTCCGGTCCTCTTCATGTTCTTCAGCATCGTGGGCGGGCTGGCTGTCTACGGCATCGTCGGACTCTTCCTCGGGCCGATCATCGTGGGACTCTTGCACACGGCCATCCACATCTACCGCGAGGAATACGGCGGCGAGGAGTCTCCTGCCGGAGGGGCCTAGCGCCGTCCGCATGAAGCCCAAGCGGTTCATTGCGGTCACGGTCCCGATACGCTCGCGCGCCGGCGGGACGTCTGTGCCGATTGCATCGGCGGCCGATCGAGGCCGGCGAACTTTTTCAACAGCCTGTTAGCCCTTCGCCGCGCCCTGCCACAGCATGTCGTACCCCAGTTCCTTGGTCTCGGAGCACATGGAGGCCAGGGCGGCGAACTTGCTGTTGAAGATTTCGTCGGCATGGGACGTTTCGTGCGCCTCGAACGATTGCCAGTAGGTCACGATCGCATAATGGTCGTCGGCGGTCTTGGCTGCGTTCAGAGAGCCTTCGTCGGAGACGAAGCCGGAGAACTTGAACACCTGCCCGGCGAGAAAGCCCCCGTTGTTTCCCCCGTAGGTTTCCTTGACGACCATGCACAGTTCCCCGACAGCCATCTCCACCTGCTCGAAGGTGACGCCGGGTTTGAGCGTGACGGCGTTGAACAGCATTTTGGCTCCGAAGGGGATGGTGATGGGACCGAACATGGCAGCCTCCTCACGAATAGAATCGGGTGCGACGGTCCCTACGGGTAGACCGTCTGATACTCCTGCCTGGCCAGCGTCCTGGCCTGCAGGTCCCAGTCGACGATAAAAATCGCCGACCGATCCGAGGACAGGGACAGCAGACGCCGCCCGTCCTTGACCACCACCGTTTCGGCCTTGGTGAAGTCGAGCGTCTTGTCCGGCCCGGTCCGATTGCAGACGAGGAGCGGGAGCCCCGTGTCGCCGGTGCAACGTTCCCATTCGCCGTTCGGCCCGTGCAGCCCCGGCGCCCAGGCAGCGGCCGACACCAACAGTTCCGCTCCTTGCGCCTTGAGGCTCTTGCAAATCTCCGGTCCATAGGCATCGGCGCAAATCAGCATTCCGATACGGTTGAACGGCAGGACCGGGACGGCGACTGCCTGTTCGCCAGGGGTCGACCAGGCTTCCGATCCCACGCGCAGGGTGTGGATTTTTCGATGGGCTCCGAGGATGAGCCCGTCCGCATCGATCACGAACAGGCTGTTGTGGAGTTTGCCGGACTCGCGGTCCCGTTCCGGGTGGGACAGAAACAGGGTCACGCGCAGGCGGGCGGCCAGCCGGCACATATCCGCCATCCAGGGGTCCGGCTGCGGCAGGATCCAGTCGGTGCCCAGACTGTTGGCGAAGGTATAGCCGGTGAGGCAGAGTTCGGGCGTGACGATCCAGGTTGCGCCGTGGCCTGCCGCGCGGGCGACCGCCGTTTCGACGAGCCGGCGATTGTGAGCCAGGTTGCCTGGCAGCGGGGCGAGGTGCAGGAAGGCTATGCGCAAGGTCTGTCCCGCCGGCTCCGCCGGCGCGCGTGACGTCAGCGCGGCGGCGGCGGCGAGGCCCAGGCCGGCTTGGAGCACTTGTCGTCGCGTAAACGCCATGGCCGTGTCATCTTCCGTGGCCGGCAGCCGTCCGACCCGTCATGGCTTGACGATGTCGAGCAGCTCGATCTCGAAGGTGAGCGTCGCGCCCGGCTTGATCTGCGGCGGCGCGCCTCGGTCCCCGTAGGCCAAGTCGGACGGGCAGACGAGCCGGCTCTTGCCGCCTACTTTCATCTTCGGCACCGCCTGCGTCCAGCAGGGGATCACGTTGGCCAGCGGGAACGTCACCGGCTCATGCCGCTGCACGGAACTGTCGAACACGGTGCCGTCGATGAGCGTGCCATGGTAGTGGACCTTGACCGAATCCGACGCTTTGGGCGAGGCGCCGGTGCCTGGCTTGATCGTCTTGAGCACATAGCCTGTGTCGCCTTTCGTCGCGCCCGGTTCTGCCGCCGCCTTGGCGAGAAACGCGGCACCGGCTTTCTTCTCGCCTTCCGCCCCGGCCGCCATGCGCGCTTGCTCTGCCGCCATCCGCGCCTGTCGAATTTGTTGGATCTTGGGGCCGTAAGTCTGGAGATCCGCCTTGGGTTGCCGCTTGAGCACGCCGTCCGTCAGCCCGGCCTTGACGAACTCGAACTCGGCCTCGGTCAGCGCAAACCCACTCACGTTCTGGCTGATGGCCAGGCCCAAGGCGTAGAAGGTCTTCTGCTCGTCAGTCGTTGGATCGGCCGCGCGGGCCGAGGCAACCGAAGCCCCGATGCAGAGCAGGGCCGTGAGGAGCATCATCGTCGTGCGCATAATAATCCTTTCGTGAGCCTGAACGGGTGCAGGTGTCGGGAAATATGTATCACACTTGCCAGCCGACAAGGAACGCATCTTGCGCAGCCGGTTGCGATCGGCCGTGTGGGGCGCGAAGGCCCTGGTCCGGTCCGATGGGGACGATGCGGGTGGGGTTGCCGTCGTCGTGGGTGCCGTAGTGGTGCCGCTTGATGTGCCTGGCCGGTCATGTCCCTGTGCTTCCGACTGACTGGCCCCGCTTGTCTTCCAGATCCGCCCAGCGGGCGTAGAGCTGCTCCACCGCCGTTCGGGCTTCGTCCAGCGCGGTGCACCGGGCGTGGAGCGCGGCCGCATCGGAGGCGACCGCCGGGTCCTCCACCGCCGCCCTGCAGGCGGCGAGGGTTGCCTCCGCCCGGAGGATGGTCTGTTCCATCTTGCTCCATTCCTGTTGCTCGCGATAGGAGAGCCCTTTTCGTTTCGGCGCGGGCGTCGCCGCTTCGGCTTCGGCCTGATCCCGTTTCGTATTGCACGGCCCCTCCGATGCCGGGCCGGTTTCGGCCTTCCGCGCCTGGGCCGTTTCCCATTGCGCATAGTCGGCGAACCATTCGGCGCGGCCGGTCCCGTCCAGCGCCAGGAGCCTGGTGGAGACTCGGTCCAGAAGCCAGCGATCGTGCGTCACCAGGACGAGCGCGCCGGGAAACTCCAGCAGACTTTCTTCCAGCACGTCGAGCGTGGGAATGTCCAGGTCGTTCGTGGGCTCGTCGAGGATGAGCAGGTCCGCCGGCCGGAGCATGAGCCGCGCGATCAGCAGCCGCGCCTGTTCGCCGCCGGACAGCCGGGAGACCGGCAGGTCCAGTTGCTCCGGCCGAAACAGAAACCGCTTGGCCCAGGAGACCAGATGCACCGACCGGTCCCGATAGACCACGGCGTCGCCTGACGGCGCCAGCGTCCGCCGGAGCGTGGCGGTTTGGTCCAGCGAGTCGCGGTGCTGTTCGAAGGAGACGACCCGGAGGCCCTCCGCCCGGACGATGGCGCCCTCGTCCGGCTCCAGCGTGCCGGCCAGGAGCCGCAGCAGCGTGGTTTTGCCGCTGCCATTGGGCCCCAGCAGGCCGAGGCACCGGCCCGGGCCCAACAGCAGGTCCAGGTCTTTCACGATGGGCCGGCCGCCCAGGGATTTGCCGAGCCGGTGCGCGACCACCAGCTGTTTGGACTTGCGTCCGGACGAGACGAAGTCGATCCCGGCCTGGGCCTGCGCCGCCCGGGCCTGGGCCCGATCCAGCTCGTCGATCAACTGTCCGGCCGACTCCACCCTGGCTTTCGCCTTGGTCGTGCGGGCTTTCGGCCCGCGGCGCAGCCACTCCACTTCGCGCCGGACGCGGTTGGCCAGCGAGGCCTGCGCGTCGGCCTGCGCCAGGAGCCGGGCGTCCCGTTGCTCCAGGAAGTCGCTGTACCGCCCCTTGGCTTCGAAGACGCCATCGGGGTAGCAGCGGTTCAGTTCCAGCATGCGCGAGACCACGGACTCCAGAAAGCGGCGGTCGTGGCTCACCACGAGAAAGGCGCGCGCCCGGGCCTGCAGCAGAGCTTCCAGCCAGAGGATGCCGTCGACGTCCAGATGGTTTGTCGGTTCGTCCATCAGCAGGACGTCCGGTTCCGACAGCAGCGCCCGCACGATGGCGAGGCGCTTCTTCGATCCTCCGGAGAGCGTGGCGATTGGTTGGTCGGCGGCGGGGAACGAGCCGATGCTCAAGGCCTTGGCGACGCGGCCGGCCTGCTCATGGGGATCGAGCCCCTCCGCGTCCAGCGCCTGCGCGAGCGCCTCCTCGACCGTCACGCCTGCGGCGAATGTCGGGTCCTGCGGCACGTAGCCCACGCGCAGTTGCCGGCGCATGGACCGCGTGCCGCAGTCCGGTTCTTCGAGGCCCGCGAGAATCTTGAGCAAGGTGGATTTGCCGGAGCCGTTGGGCCCGACCAGGCCCACATGATCGCCTTCGAACAGGGCCAGGGACAGGTCGTCGAATAGGGGCTTCACCCCGTAGGTCTTGCTGATGGACTCGCAACTCAACAGAATCGTCGGTGCCATGGTTCCTCTTTTCTCAACCGCCGGCCGCACGATCGCACAAATCGGCGAACCAGGTCCAGCCTGGCCGGCGATCGCGGCTGATCGCGGGGAGCCGGGACTTGGTCGGCGCCGTTTACTTGCTGCGCCCCAGCCGGTAGAAGGGGACGCCGGCGAGAAGGGTGACAATGGCCCAGGCCGCTTCCGTCGGTCGTTGCAGCAGGCCGTAGCCCAGGATGATCAGGGCGGTCAGGACGAAGAAGCCGGGGAGGAGCGGATAGAAGGGCACGTGATAGGGGCGGGGCAGGTCCGGCTGTCGCCGGCGCAGGATGACGACGCAACTGACGGCGAGGGCGCTAAAGCCGAGCAGCACGAAGCCGCTGTAGATCACCAGCTGCTCGAACGTGCCCGACAGGATCAGGAGCGTGGCCCAGAGGCTCTGCAGGAGGATGGCCCGCCCCGGCGCTTGGCCCTGGCCCCATTGTTCGGCAAACCACAAGGGCAGGGCGCCGTCCTTCGCCATGGCATAGTAGACGCGGGGCCCGGCCCAGACCATCGCGCTGACCGCGGCGGCGATGGAAACGCACAGCGTGACGGTCACGAATCGGGCGGCCGGCGGGCCGAACAGGGCCCCGGCGGCCTTCTCCGCCACGGGGAGGAGCGGGGCCTGGGCCAGGAGGCTGACCGGCAGGGCATAGAGGTAGACGAGGTTCAAGAGGAGGTAGACGCATCCGATGAACAACGTTCCCCAGAACATGACCCGGGGGATGGCCCGGCCAGGATCGGCGATCTCCCCGGCGATGTACCCGGCCGCGTTCCAGCCAGAATAGGCGAAGAGCACGAACAGCAGGGAGGCGACGATCGTGCCGGGGCTAGGCCCGGGCGTCGCGCCCGGCTCGGTCACGTGGACCCAACTGCCCTGGCCGACCGAAAAGGCCCCGGCCACGAGCAGCACGATCGCCCCGACCTTCGCCAGGGTGAGTAGCCGCTGCACCACCCCTCCCGCTCCGACTCCGGCCAGATGTATCCCTGTCAACAGCCAGAGCAGGGCGAGGGCCAGGACGGTGCCGGCGCCTCCCGCTTCCCCGCTCTGGGGGAAGAGCTGCCCGGCATAGGCGGCAAAGCTCATGGCGCCAGCCGCAATCGCCGCGCTGAACCCGACGGTGAAGGAGGCCCAGCCGCTGAGAAAGGCGGGAAAGGGCCCGTAGGCTTCGCGGAGGTAGACGTATTCGCCCCCGGCCCGTGGCAGGGCCGCCCCCAGTTCACTGTAGGAGAGGGACCCGGCCAGGGTGAGGCAGGCGCCGAAGAGCCAGAGCAGCAGGATCAGGCCTGGATCGCCTAGATCGCGGGCCATGAACCCGGCGGTCGTGAAGATGCCGCTGCCGACGACGTTGCTGACGAGCACGCAGGCGGCGGTGAAGCCGCTGACGCGGCGGGCGGACGCGGGATCAGTCTCGTCCCTGTGGCGGGGCTGGATCATACGTCGTAATGAGGTGGACGCCGCTAGCGGTGCGGCACGTCCGGCCTTGGGTCCGGCACGAAGCCGTCGCGGTTGGGCATCCGGACGTTCGGCAGGGTCTGCGCATCCATCACGGCGTTGTCCGTGATGATGCCGTTCCGGGCCAGAATCCAGGCGGTGACCGCATAAACGTCGTCTGACGTGAGCGACTGAGGCGCGGTGAACGGCATGGCGCGGCGGATGTAGTCGTAGAGCGTGGTGGCGTAGGGCCAGTAGCTCCCGACGGTTTTTACGGGGTTCTTGGTTGCGAGCGTGTTCCGTCCTCCCGCGAGCCGGGGCGCCGGCCCTTCCGTTCCGGTCGCGCCATGACAGGAGGCGCACTTGGTGGAAAACAGGCGGGCGCCCTCCTGCGCCTGGCCCTTTCCCGCCGGCAGTCCCTCTCCGGTCGGGGAGACGTCACGGTCCCAGGCGCGCATCTCCGCCTCGGTCGCCCGGCGTCCCAGGCCGAGGGGTGCTTTTCCCTCTCCAGACAGGTCCGCGGTCCCCGCGAGTACGCCCGCGAACAGCAGCCCGGTCCAGAGGCCTGCCGCCGTTCGTTTACACATGAACATTCCGAACCGCCCCGTCCATGGTCACGAGCCAGCTGTGGATGGCGTTGTAATGGTAGTAGGAGTTGATGCCCCGGACCGATACGAGGGCCTGACGGGTCGGTTGTACGTACCCGGTCTCATCCGTGCAGCGGGACTGGAGTATCGCCTCCTGGCCGTCCCATCGCCAGGGGAACCGGAATGCCGTGGCGCATTTGGGGAGGACCGGATCATCGAGCTGCGCCTGGCGCCATGTGTGCCCCCCGTCGGTGCTGACGTCTACCCTCGTGATGCGGCCGCGGCCGCTCCAGGCGAGTCCGCGGATTTCCACGAATCCGGCCCGGACCTGCTGTCCGCCGGACGGGCTGGTGATGACGGACTTGGCGTCCATGTCGAGCGTGAATTGCCTGGCGGTCCCGTCCGGCATCAAGTCCGTGTACTGGGCGGTTTCGTCCCGCGTCATGAAGGGGGCCGCGCCCAGCTTGAGCCGGCGCAGCCATTTGATGTTGGCGTTGCCTTCCCATCCGGGGAGCAGGAGCCGGAGGGGATAACCCTGTTCCGGGCGCAGGGCCTCGCCGTTCTGGGCGTAACAAATGAGGGCTTCCTCCAAGGCGCGGGCGAGGGGAATCGAGCGGGTCATGGCGCCGGCATCGCTGCCTTCCGCCAGCATCCAGGTCGCCTCGGGTTTGGCGCCAGCCTCGCGGAGCAGGAGGGCCAGCGGGACGCCGGTCCATTCGCTGGTGCTGAACAGTCCGTGGGTCTCCTGCACGGTCCGTCCGGCCGGAGTCTGCCATTCGCCCCCGGAATTGCCGGAACATTCGATGAAGGCCAGCCTGGAGCGGGAGGGGAACCGTGTGATCTCCTCGAGCGTGAAAGTCATGGGCTGTTCCACCAGGCCGTGGACGAGCAGGCGATGGCGGGTCGGCTCGATGACCGGCACTCCATTGTGATGCCGCTCGAAATGGAGCGCCGAGGGGGTGAGAATGCCGTGGAGCGCCTGCAGCGGGGTGAGGGAGCTGGCGGCGCCGGCCAGGCGCGCGGCTCGCTCGAATGCGGACCGTTGCCCGTAGGGCGTCGGCGGGTGTCCGGGGATGCGGGTCGGGTCCTCCTGGCCGGGTGAGGCAATCGGCGCGGCGTTCAGTGAGGACAGCACCGACTGGGCCGCGGTGAAGCCGGCCAGTGACGCGGCCCCCGTCAGGAGCGCCCGGCGACTCAGCGCCGCCGGTGGGTTGTCGGGAGATCCGGTGGCGGAATCGTCGGGAGGCCGGTCTGTTCTGGCTTGCTCGTCATGTGCCATGAGGCCATCTCCGGGGCGGCCTGCATACAGTCAGATGAGGCAAGCATACCATAAACCACCGGCCGGACCGGCTGCGGACCTCAAGTTTCCCCACGGCACCGTCGTTCGACTCACTCCAGCCGGCCCTGTCCGCAGGGGCGGATAGGTGGCGATTGCTCCTAAAGCGCGAACATAGTGGCCAGTCTTCTGTTCTCGGTTCCGGACAGGGAGCCCCGATGACGGACGACTGCCGACTCTGGACGGTTCTAGTCGCAGCCGATGCGCTGGCCGGACCGGATGAGGTCGTTCGCGTCCGCAATGAAGATGAGTCGGCAACTCACGCCGGCGCCGTAGAGGGGGAGCAGATTGTATTCGTCGGCCTGCCCGGGCATGCGGTCGATGGTGAAGTCCCAACCCATTTCCTCCATGCCGTCGGCGGACTTGTGGGGATGGAGGTTGGGCGGGCCCAACTCGTAGTAGAGGTCTTTCTTGTTTTTGCCGATCCAGCGGTTGATGACGTCGTCCCAGGTTTGGTAGAAGCCGGTGACGCCAGGCTGCATCGTGCTGGTGCAGCCGCTCGGGAGGACCGTGACGAAAAACAGCAATAGCGACAGGGCGAGGAGTCGGGCCATGGGTGCCCTCCTAGTCGTTGCAGGGTTCAAGGACGGCCGAACGGGCTGGTTGCTGCCGGGACGCCTGATCCGCCGCGGGCCGGCTCTCGACGAGCGTCCGCAGCCGGGCTGAGTTTCTGGCAAATCCGACCAGTAAGAAGGTCGAGGACAAGAAGAACGTCAGACGCGCGGGAGTCGGGTCGTCCCACAAGGCCATGACGGTATCGATCAGGGGCCGGTCCAGACAGGCGGCTCCGATGGCGACCGGCAATGCCAGGCCCATTCCCCATCGCCACCACTTGTCCATGTTCCACGGTCCCATGCCATTCCTCGCCGGTGAACCAAGCAAACGGCGGCGACTGTAGCAGAAGCTTGGGTACCCTGTCACGCGGATTTTGCCGGAGCACCGGTCGAACCACGAACATCGTGCCCCTTGCCGAGAATTGCGTTTCTCGCCGGGGGTGCGATATGCTCAGCGTGCATTTGAAACAGGGGGCCGGACAACCATGATCAGCACAGATGTGTTGACGAGTTACATTCGCAAGGCGATGCCGGATGCCTCGGTGACGGTGATGGACCGCACCGGCACCATGGACCATTTGAGCGTGCGGGTGGTATCGGCCCATTTCGTTGGCAAGAACCTGCTGGATCGGCACCGGATGATCTATCAGGCCTTGGACGAGCCAATGAAAGACGGGCGCATTCACGCGCTGGAGTTGAAAGCGGAGACGCCGGAGGAACGATAAACGAGACATGTTGAACGCTGAAGGGGGCGACGTTCATTCAGCACTCATCATTCTGCTAGGAGGAAACCATGGGCAATCCGATAGACGACGAGATTCAGGCGGAGATCAAGCAGCACAAGATTCTGATCTACGGCAAGGGCACTAGGCAGCAGCCCATGTGCGGGTTCACGCGGGAAACCATGCAGTTCTTCGACAAGTATGGCTATCCCTATGAAGTCATCGACATGCTTCCGAACCCGGCCAAGCGGGAAGCGCTCACCAAGATGACCAACTGGCCGACCCTGCCCAAGGTCTTCATCAACGGGCAATTCTATGGGGATACGGACATCCTGGATCCGATGGAAAAAAAAGGCGAGGTCGAGCCGCTGCTGAAGCAGGCGTTCGGCAAGTAGAAGAGAGTCGCCCGGCTCACTGCTTCCGCTTGATGCCAGAGCCGTTTCTGTCTGCCGTAAGCCTCTTCTCCGCTTGGCTGCGGAATTCGTTCCGTTCCGACACTTCGTCGAACGGAACTTCACACAGTCCTCGCCACCCGCTTTCAGCGGGCCGCTTTGATTCGGCAACGGCCGAAGCACGAAACGGCTCTGATGCACGCGTCAGCAGTTCAGCCCGGCGAGTGAGATGCAGCGGCTCTAGGGGAAGAGAGAGGGCCGGCGAGGCGAGCGCTCTTGGCTCACCTCGCGGGATAGCCGTCAAGGGCCGACGGGGATGCGCTTGCCACGATCCACAAAGTAGCTTATTCTAACCTCATGCCGGTGTTGAGTCGGTTTTTTTTGGGATCGTGGCGGGGATTTTCTATCGAGAACATGGGCGGCCACATTTCCACGCCGTTTATGGAGAGTTTGAAGCTGTGCTTGATATTGAAACGGGGGCGGTCATGTCGGGCCAGCTTCCTGGACGGGCGCTGGCGTTGGTGCGAGAGTGGCACGAGCTGCACAAGAGCGAACTTCAAGACGACTGGGAGTTGGCTCGCCGGCATCAGCCCTTAAAGAAGATCGCACCGCTGGAATAGGAGAGCGCCATGGACTACCACGTCACAGAAGCGCAATACGTGTCAGGCTATGTTGTCAGGCTGAAATTTCGAGACGGAACCGAGGGCGAGATCGACTTAAGACCCGAGCTCACAGGGCCGATGTTTGAGCCGCTCCGGGATATCGAGCAGTTCAAATGCTTTTGTGTGGATGCTGAGTTTCATACCCTTGTCTGGCCAAACGGGGCTGACTTTGCTCCTGAGTTTCTGCATGACAATGTCCGCGTGATCGCCTAGTCTGTTTGAAAAGTAGGGTGGCGAGGCCGAACCGCTACGGAAGGCCGCCTTCGGAAACGCAACATGATGAACGCTGGACGATGAACGGTTGAGAGGCGAATCTTTCCCGCATTCATCATTCGGCATTCTGCATTCATCGTTCTCTTCTATATTCCCCAGCCCCCCGACACGTGGATGTTCGTGCCGTTCACGTAGCGGGCCTCGTCGGAGAGCAGAAACCGCACAACCGCCACCGTGTCCTTGACCTCGCCGACGTAGCCGGCAGGGATGCGCTTAACCAGGCCGGCCAGTTCGCCGGGCGGGGCGCTGCCCGAATCGATGAACCCGGGCGAGACGGAATTGACGGTGATGCCCTGTGGGGCCAGCAGTTTGGCCAGGGTTTTAGTCAGGATGAGCACGCCGGCCTTGGCGATGTAATGGGCGGTGACCTCCGGCTGGGCGACCATCTGGTCTGCGTTGGCCATGCTGAAGGTGACGATCCGGCCGGACTTGCGGGCTTTCATGCCCGGCGCGGCAGCCTGGCTCAGATAAAAAATCGGGTGCAGGTTGTGGCCGAACATTTCCATCCAGCCTGCAGACGTTTCCTCGAGTAAGTTGACGCGATGGTAGGGGCCAGCGCAGTGGATCAGCGCGTCTATTTGCCCCCATGTCTGCTCCACCTGTTGGACCAGCGCCTGGCATGCCTTGGGATCTGAGACGTCGCAACGGATGACGAGCGGGGTGCCGCCCCGTTCCGTAATCGCCGCGGCCGTTTCGTGAGCCTCCCGTTCGCTGGTCCTGTAGCAAATCGCGACCTTCCAATGTTGCGCGGCCAGGTCAAGCGCGATCGCGCGTCCGATGCCCTTGGCTCCGCCGGTGATCAAGGCCACATGAGTGCTCATAGTCCCTCTCGTCTTCTTTGCTTGTCTTGCTCCAAGCGCCTCACCCCTGACTCCTTACGCTTCGCGTCTTGAAGACAGCCGGTCTGCCAGCGTCTGCAAGACGCCGGCTGTCCGGGGAGAAAAGGTTTTGGGCGCCGACTTGGCTTCGCCGATCAGCGCCTGCAGATCCTCCAGCCGATCCAGATCCCGATAGGAGGGGAGCAGGGCCGTCTTGAGTCCCAAGCCCTCGGCTTTTTTCCTTGTCAGGGCTACAACCTGATCGGCAGACCAGGGAATCCCGGCGAACAGGTCCGGCGCCGGCCGTTTCAGCCCGATCAAATAATAGCCTCCGTCTAGGGCCGGCCCCAAGACCAGGTCATGGTCCTTGAGCGCACGAAAGGCCGCCGCGAAGGTCGAGCCGGGGAGAGTGGGCACGTCGGTTCCCACGACGACCACTTGCTTGTAGCCTCGGTCGAACAGTTCCTGGAAGGTCCGGTGCATGCGGGCGCCCAGGTCGTCGCCGACCTGGTCCAGCAAACGCAGTCCCTGCCGGTCCTCCAACACTTTGAAGAACACGTGCTCGTGGGAGGGGGAACAGGCGAAGACCATATCGTACTGTGCCGACTTGGCCGCTGCGCGGGCCCGTTCGACCACGTCCAGCACCAGGCTGCCCTGGAGCGTGGCTGCCTCATCCGCCGTCAGCGGGGGGCAGAGGCGGGTCTTGACTTGGCCGGGTATCGGCGCCTTGCCGAAGATCACCAACACATGAGGGTTCGCCATTGGTATTCACCTAAGGTCGTACATAGAAGGCGGAAAGCAGAAGGCAGTCGGCAATACTATCGCTGCACGAATTTTTCAGGGTGATTGATCATATGGCCCAGCATTCTGCCTACTTCTTTATAGTCTGATCGTAAACGGTTAGAGGTTTCCATGGACAGGTATCCACAATCACGGGCGAAGTCCAGCCGAAACTTGCGTTTCGGCAGCTTCAGCATCGGCGTCCGTCAACTTGTTCACGAACATGTTGAGATACCTGCGCTTACGAAAAGCCTCGGCAAGATTTGCGACCACGCTGCGCGATGAGCGACGAATTTGATCTGTCAGTGAGAAACGTTCGCCTTTGGGAAAGGCCTTGGATTCTTTGAATATCTCCATGGCTACTTGGTAAGTCAACTGATAGACCCTGAGGTCTCTGGGCCCTTGAAGCGGCTGGCTACTTGCGTTCTGCCTTCCGCTTTTTGCCTTCTGGTTGGCGTCATCGCGCATGGCTATACCACTGTCTCAATGTGTGCGGGCTGACGCCGATCCAATAGAGGAACCGGAGCAGCCACATGAGCAGGATCGTCCGGATCGGACCGCAGGCTTCCCAGCGTCGAAACGACGTGACCACCTGGGCGCGGAGGCAGGCGACGGGCCCCATCCGATTAAGGCGGCGGGTCAGGTCGATGTCTTCCATCAGCGGGATGGAGGCGAACCCACCCATCCGTTCGAAGACTCCGCGCCGCACGAAGATGGCCTGGTCGCCTGTGGCGATGCCGCTGAGGCGGGAGCGCCGGTTGATCATGCACGCGATCAGCCGGCTGAGGGGGCGGTCCCGATCGAAACGCAGATCGAAGCGTCCGCCGACGCACTCCGGCTCTTGCAGGGCTCCGACGATGGCCCGCTTGGCGTTGTCCGGCAACCAGGTGTCGGCGTGGAGAAACAAGAGAACGTCTTCGTGGCTGGCCGTGGCGCCGACGTTCATTTGCAGGGCTCGGCCCGGCTTGCTGGTGAGCAGGGTGAGGGGGGCATCGGGAACGGCGGCGCGGGCGGAGGCCACGATCTCGCAGGTCCGATCCCGGCTGCCCCCGTCCACCACCAGCACTTCGTCGAAACCCAGCGTGAGGGTCCGGGTGAGTGTCTGCGGCAGGGCCTGTTCTTCATTCAAGGTCGGGATGACGACGCTGACAGTCATGGTCGCGAAGAAGCTGTCAGCGTTCAGCTTTCAGCTCCTGAACAGAGAAGGGAGATGTTCTGCGGTCGATTGCTGACAGCTGATGGCCGACGGCTCATGGCTTGTCGGGCGTCGCCGTCTTGAACATGAAGTAGCCGACCATCAGGATCGTGCCCCAGAAGAGCAGTTGCTTGTGCCAGAAGAGCACTTCTCCGTAGCTGAGGAACGCCAGCGCCATGGTGACGGAGAGGGTGATGACGATGTACCGCACCGTGGGGTTGGCGATTGTGGCATGGGCCCAGATCGCCAGGCCGGCGAAGTACAGCAGCATCGGGACCACGCCGGCGATTTCGAACCCGCCGCTGATCGACAGCAGGACGTTCAGGAAGCCGACAAACATCATCGCTGTGCCGACCATCATCTGGGCGATGTTGAACTGGCGGTCTTCCTGAGACTCCTGGCTCTGGCGCCCTTCCGTCGGTCTGGGGGGCGTCGGAGCTGCTGGGTGCTCGGTCGTCTGGTGCTGGGATTCGGCTGGCGACATGGAATTATCCCAAGAGCGAATGGCTGATAGCGGATGGCACGACAACAGAAATGCATTCCGACGCTTTGGCCGTCGGCCCTCGGCCCTCAGCTCTCCGTCTCTTGCCATAGGCCATATGCGATCGGCTCATGTCTTAAAGTGTTTGCTGAGCGTGAGGCCTTGGCGTTGATAGGAAGAGCCTAACGCCGATCCGTACACTTGCGTGGGGAGTTCCTGCATGGATTCATATACAACCTTGAAGAAGGTTTGTCCATCATAGATCTGGAAGGGGACGTCATGGGGCCGCACTTCCAGCACCACCTGGGTCCCCTGTAGTTCCCCGTGCCCGTAGCCGAATCCGGGGTCGAAGAAGCCGGCGTAGTGGGTGCGCAGTTCTCCGCAGGCCGCTTCGTAGGCCACCATCTCGGCCGCGTAGCCGGGCGGCACGCGGATGCGCTCCTTCGACGCGAGAATGTAAAATTCCTCCGGTTCCAGCAAGAGACTGTCGTTGCGATGGCGCCGGAGTGGCTCCCAGAAGTCCAGGGCTGCATAGTGGCCGATCTTGGAGAGGTCAATCACGTGGCTGTTCTTCTTGGCCCGGTAGCCGATAATCGCCTCGGTGCCCAGGGTCTTGAGGCCCGGGTCCTGGCCCCGCAAGTCCACCCGCAGGAAGAGGCCCCGGTCGGTGCGGATCTCGCGCGCCCCCAGGGGCTTCTGGTCCGGCACATTGTGGTAGAGCAGGGGTTCGCTCCGGTGCAGCGAGAGGATGCCCTGGTCCGACAGGGTAGCGGGACCCTGGATGAGCCGCAGCTGGTTCAAGGACAGGCCGGTGCGGACCTTGATGGCGAAGGACCGGGGGACGATCTCCAGGTACATCGGGCCCTGGTAGCCGGGGCGGATTTCGTCGAAGCCGGTGTTCAGGTCCGTGATGACGCGGGTGAAGACATCCAGGCGTCCGGTCGTGCTCTTGGGGTTGGCCCTGGCGCGGAGCTGCTTGGGGAGGTTGAGACTTTCCAGCAGCGGCACCAAATAGACGTGGCCCTTCTCAAGGATGGCCCCGTCGCGCAAGTCCATCTCGTACATCACGAGGTCGGACTGATAGAAGTCCAGGACCTCCTGTCCCCAGGACTGCACCGAGCCCTGCCGCAGGCCCAGGCGGCTTTGGATGTCCGTCCGCTCCGGGAGGAAGCTGCTGAGCAGCCGGTAGGCTTTCCGGCCCAGGCGCAAGTCCAGGCTGGCCGGCTGGATCTGCCGCTCCTGGATCGGCACCTCCGCGCGGATGGCCTGCTGGGCGATGAGCTGCTTGAGCCGCTGGTAGGGCAGGATGCCGTGCCGTCGCGGCGCCGAACGGGTCGGCCGGGAGGCAGCCCGGCCTCTGTGGCTGGGTGGCCTGGTCATGCGTCCTCGAAGGCCCCGTCGCTGCACCCGCTCATGGCCGGATGGGCGCCGAGCATGGGCAGTTCCCGCCTGCCCTGAGCCAGGTCGAAGGGTCCGTGGCCGTTGGCCGGCTGGGGGTAATGGAAGGTTTTGTTCTCGTAATTTTTCAACAGGGCCCCATCTTCATCCAGGTGCACCAGATAATCAGGCGGGAGGATCGGAATCTTGCCGCCGCCGCCCGGCGCGTCGATCACGAAGTGCGGGACCGCCATGCCGCTGGTATGGCCTTGCAGTGCACGGATGATCTGCATCCCTGTCTCCACCGTCGTCCGGAAATGGTTGGTGCCCTTGGTCAGGTCCGCCTGGTAGAGGTAGTAGGGCTTCACGCGGGCCAGCAGCAGTTGATGGACCAGACGCTTCATGACGTCCGGATCGTCGTTCACGCCCTTGAGCAGGACGGTCTGCGCGCCCAGCGGCACGCCTGCGTCCGCCAGCCGTCCGCAGGCGGCTTTGACTTCGGGGGTGAGTTCGTCCGGATGGTTGAAGTGCAGGTTCATGTAAATCGGATGGTACTTCTTGACGATCTCGCAGAGCCGTGACGTGATGCGTTGGGGCAGGGTGCCGGGGACGCGGGAGCCGAGCCGGATCAACTCCAGGTGGGGGATGCTCCGCAAGGCTTTCAGGATGCGGTCCAGCAAATGGTCGGGCAGTAGGAGCGGGTCGCCTCCGGATAGGATCACGTCGCGCACTTCACGGTGGACGCGAAGGTACTCGATCGCGCGGTCCAGTTCGCCTTTCTTGAGAAAGCCGGGCTTGCCGACTAGGCGCTTGCGGGTGCAGAAGCGGCAATAGATGGGGCACTGGTTGGTCACCATGAGCAGGACCCGGTCCGGGTACCGGTGCACGAGGTGTGGCACGGGGCTCATCAGATCTTCTTCCAGCGGATCGTCCGGCGCCTCGAAGTCGGCCATCTCGGCCTGGTCCGGGACCACCTGTTTCCAAATGGCGTCCCCTTGGGCCTTGATCGTGGCCAGGACCGTGGGGGTGATGCGCATCGGGTAGTCGCCGACGATGGCCTCGATCTCCTTGGGATCGACCCCCAAATGATCGGCCAGGTCTTTGGGCTTGACGATGCTATCGGCGAGGATCTGTCTCCATTCCTCCATCTATGACCCCTTCTAGCGATGGCGGGCGATCAGCGGGCCGCCGGTCGCTGATCGCCGTACTGTGTTTCCAAGTGCGCCAGGATGTCCCTGGTTTCCGTCAGGACCTTGTCCCCGTCCTTGAGCACCGGCACGTAATACTGGCCCGATGCGTCGAACACCTGCGTCCGCATAGGACGGGCGTCCGGGACCACGACGTCATCATAGGCCAGGCCCAATTCAGCCAGCTTGTCGCGGACGAGCTCGCACTCGGGGCACCAATCAACGTGATACAAAACGAGGGCCATAATGTTTAATTTTCAATGCTCAATGTTGAATTGCGGACCGCCCGAACAGACATCATTATTTCCGAAATTAATAATTGAACATTCACAATTGAACATTGCCGGGCGCGGCCGCGCAGGGCACCATGACGGCGTCTTTCATGCCGTGGATCAATTTCTTTTCCGGCGTGCAGACGGTGGCCAGGACGCCGGCCAGTTCGACCCGGTCGCCGTCTACGAAGTAGTAGGGCGAGAGCCGGGCGCGGCCGGCCATGGGCACCAGGTCATCGGCCCGCTGGTCGTAATAGGACAGCTCGAACTGCCGGCCCTTGTGAAACTCCTGCAAGACGTACGGCGTGGCGGGGAAGGAGGCCAGGGCCTTGTCCAGCGCTGCCGCCCATTCCGATTGCGGCAGGTCGTGCCCCACCGAGACGCCCCGGCTGCCCCAGGCCAGCTCCGAAAACCCCGATGGCTTGACCACGTAGTGACGGTCTTTCTGCGTGGCCCCAGCTAGGTCGCGCCAATCGGCGATGGCCCGGCCGCCGACCCGTAGGTCGGGGATGACGGCCGAGGGGGGCAGGGGGCTTGGGTCCAGGACCCAGGTGCGCGGCAGGGTCCCCGCCAGGATCGGATAGGACTCGTCGCCGAGTTCTCGTTTCCAAAACGGGGCCAGGATCGGATGATGAAACAGCGCGAAGGCCAGTTTCTCTTCCAGCGCCGGTTTGAAGGGCGGCGTGACCAGCACCCGATCCTTCTTGGCGCTGTACATCACCAGCTCGGCCTTGGGGACGTTCTTGAGGTCGAAGAGCTCGAAGAACCGATACACCAGCGCGACCGGGCGGTCCCGCCCGTCAATGCCGGCGAACAGGGCCTCTTCGGTGAAGCGCAGGTCACGCGGTTCCACACCATAGGCCTCGAGCCCTTGCTCTCGGAGCCGGGCCGCCATCCAGATCATTTCGGGCCGGTAGTCCCTGGCCTCCTCGGACACGACGATGGCCACGCAACCGGCTCGGTCGCCGATCTGCGCCCGCAACATCCGGGCGAATCCCTGCACCATCCCGTCCGGCCCGCCGATGATGTCGCATGTCCTTTGCCCATAGGCTTGGGCCATCGCGCCGGTCAGCCCGATCCCGCCGGGTACGGAATCCAGTTCGGTGATGAGCATCCCCTCGTCCGTGGGCATGATGTCCGGGCGGATGACAGAAGGCGTCAGGTCTCGGAACCGCTTCATCCGGCTGTAGGTGAGGAGGGACTCGGGCTTGCCCTGATCCAGATAGCCGGCCACCCAGGCAGGCTGGGCACCGCGCAGGCTCTCCTGGTACAAGCGGTTCAGGGTTCGGTAAAAGGCCAGCAAGTGTCGGCCGAGGGATTGGAGAAATGCCGTCTCGCGGGGAGGCAGCAGCAAGGGGCCGGGCGCAATGCGCCATCTGGTAGTGACGGCCTGATCGGCAGGCCCGACCGGACTGTGCTTGAAGTCCTCCGCTCCGTCGTAGAGGCCGTCCCGGACCAGCGCGTCGCGGACGAACAAGCAGCGAGAGAGCTGGGCCTGGCTGGTTGGGCTGGACAGATGGGGTGCGAGTGCCAACGATCCTCCGCTCTGGCTCCTGTCGCGCTGGACGGACGGGAAAAGTCGGGTGATCGTAACATGGCCCCTTGGGCCCGTACAAGAGCGTGCCGCAAGCCTGTGGCGGAATAATACACCGGCGCCTGGCCGGGCGTCGGCGGAAGTCCCGCAATAAGCTGTTTCTTGCCCCTCCGTCCTTCTGGGCGTATCATGGCTCGGCTATGGAAACGGAGCGCCGGGCCGAGCGCCTCACCTTGATCCCCATCACCCCACTCCCTCAGTATGTGCCCAGCCGGGCCTGTTTCAGTTGCGACGTCTGCTGCCGGTTCCCCGAGGCGGACAGTTTTCTCCGCCCCTATTTCACCGCGGCCGAAATCCGGGCGGCCGTGGCCCATGGCGTGGACCAGGCCCGGTTCCCCGATCCGGCCGGCTCGCAAATCGCGCTGGCGCCGAACGAATCGGGCGAGGGCTATCTCTGCCCCGCCTTCGATCCGGTCACGTCGCACTGCCGGATCTACGAAGTCCGGCCCCTGGATTGCCAAATCTACCCGCTGGCGCTGATGTGGTCCGCGGATCGGCGCGAGGTGGTCTTGGGGTGGGATACCAAATGTCCGTTTCTGCGCGACTCGTCCCAGGGCCTCGACGCCCATGCGGAACGGGTCGCGGCCCTGATTGAACGGGAGGCCACGCTGGAGACCCTCGCCGGGAATCCCCGGCTGATCGGCCGGTTCCAGGACGATGTCGTGATTCTTCGCTCCTTGCCCGTCCTGACGGAACGGCTCCTTGCTGCTTCTCCTCCCGTCACGCATCACTCGTCACTGGTTACCCTCCACCCGCTGACCCTCGCCGACCGGCCGCGATTCGAGGCGGCTGTGGCGGTGGTGGATACACCGCTCGCCCACTACGCCTTTGCGCCGCATTGCATCTGGCGGGGGCTGCTGGACTATGGCTGGACTGAATTCGCCGAGCACCTGTGCCTGTTTGCTGTTTCTCCGGACGGCCTCTTCATGCCCTTGCCGCCGCTGGGGCCACACGAACGCTTCGCGGAGGCTCTGTTACTGGTCTTTTCGTTCATGCGGGAACGGAACCGGGGTTCAGCCGTCACGCGCATCGAAAATGTTCCCGAAGAACTCCAGCCGCCGTTCGAATCCATGGGCTATGTCCTCAAGCCCAAAGACCCGGACTACCTCTACCGGACGGCGGACCTAGTGGAGCTGGCCGGGGACCGGTACAAGTCGCAAAGGGCGGCGTACAATCAGTTCGTCCGGACCCAGACGTTCAGCTACGAGCCGTACCGGGACGAAGATCGGGAGGACTGTTTGGCCCTGTACCGTAGCTGGATGGCCCAACAGGAGGCCCGCGGCCTGGATGACGTGGATTGCACGGCCCGTTGGATGTTGCAGGATGCGGCCTCGGCCCATGCCGAGGCCCTGACCCATCATCGGGCCCTCGGTCTGACGGGGAGGGTGGCGCGCATCAACGGGACGATCCGGGCCTATACCTTCGGCTACACCAGGACTGCTGCGGTCTTCTGTTGCTTGCTGGAGGTCGCCGACCGGTCCGTCCCCGGCCTGGCCCAGTTCATTTTCCGCGAATTGTGCCGAGAGGCGGCGGCGCTCGGGTATGTGAGCATCAACACCCTGGACGATGCGGGCTTGCCGGGCCTGGCGCGGTCGAAACAGGCCTATCACCCGATCGGCCTGGTCCCCAGCTACGTCGCGACCGAGCCTCGGCAGGAGTGACCTGTGATGTCTGCCCCGCATAGCGCCGCCTCTACACCAGCCTGATGGTCCTGATCCTGTTGCTGCCCGCCATGACCGTTGTGACCGGTTCGGTGGCGCTCTACAGGATGGCCGCGCGCGACTTGATCTTGGGCCGGTTTTCGGTTATTGGTGAACGGCAAAGCGCATGAGGAATTCGTGAGCCGACAGGAACCACAGACGAAGGGCCAGGAGCTGGAGATCGACCGCTATCGGGTTCAGCAGGAGCCCTTCTACGCGGAAGTCGGGGGGGAGGTCGGCCTCTTCACGATTGCCGCCCAGACATGCATGCCGGTGATGCTCAAGGGGCCCACCGGTTGCGGCAAGACGCGGTTTGTCCAGCACATGGCCTACCGGTTGAAGCGTCCGCTGATCACCGTGGCCTGCCATGAAGACCTCACCGCGTCCGACCTGGTCGGGCGGTACCTGTTGAAAGGCGACGAGACCGTCTGGGTGGACGGGCCGCTCACGCTGGGCGTGAAGCAGGGGGCCATCGTCTATCTGGACGAAATCGTGGAGGCCCGCAAGGACACCACCGTCATCATCCACCCCTTGAGCGACGATCGCCGCATCCTCCCGCTTGAAAAGAAGGGGCAGATGGTTCAGGCGGTGGACGACTTCCTGCTCGTCATCTCCTACAACCCCGGCTACCAGAGCGTGCTCAAGGACTTGAAGCAGAGCACCAAACAGCGGTTCATGGCGCTCGAGTTCGCCTATCCCCCGCGCGAAATCGAAGCGCGGGTGATCGAAAAAGAGGCCGGCGTGACGGCGGAGCAGGCCCAGCGTCTGGTCACGCTGGGCGAAAAAGTGCGCAACCTGCGCAACCACGGCCTGGAAGAGGGGGTCAGCACCAGGCTGTTGATCTATGCGGGGCAACTGATCCGGCAGGGCGTGGCGCCAGCCCGCGCCTGCGAGGCGGCCGTGACCAAGCCGATCACCGACGATCCGGACATGCAGCGGAGCATCGCCGAACTGGTCAAGGCCATTTTCTAAAGAAAGGTACAATGAAAAATGCGAAACGAAAACAATACTGATCGCGGTCGAATTTTCGTTTTTAATTTTTCATTGGCCATTGCGCTTTTTGCGCTCACCGGCTGCGGCAGCCTCATGCACCCGCGCGCCGGGGAGTTTCTGGACCAGGCGAAGGGGGCCAGCGGAATCGAGACGGAAATCAACCTGACCAACATGGTCGAGGCCAGCATCAAGGCGGTCCAGGGCCAGGCGGACTACGAGAAAGGGCTGGATACGTTGCACAACCAGCTCTATGCCTTGAAGAAGTCATCCTGCCAAGTCACGGAAGAGCAGGGCAAGACCGTCGCCTACGCCAAGGCACACACGCTGCGGCGGGAAATTGGGACGATCTTTCACCGCCTCTGGAAAAACCGCGAGGATCACGCGTTGCGCGACATGCACCTGGAGCTATTGTCCAAGCGGGTGGGCGAACTGCGCGAAGCGCTGCAAGCGGCGAAGGGATAGGAGCGGGCGATCCGACTCTCCTTGTGCTCGCACATCGCGCACGCCAGCAGGTTGGAAGGTCCTCGCTGGACGAAGGCAGTGACAGAAGCCGGATCGCTCTTGGGTGAGCTGGGGGAGATGGCCAACGCCACTGCCGGAGTCGCCTGTCTGATCCTCTCTTGCCTCCGCTATGGAGGGCTGCTTCTCGTTCCTTTCCTGCCGTTCGGATTCGGAGGGCGAGCTCTGGCCTCGGCAGGGTTGGTCATCACGGGAGAGGCGGCCTTCCGGATCGGCTGTCCGCCGACCGGCCGGGAGCTGATGGTCCGCTACAGGAAGCAACGTGACCCCCGTTCCTGGTTCAGACGGCCGTCCGGTGAGCCGGTCCAGCCGGACTCCCCTTGCCCATGACCCCTCCCTACCGCCAGACTCGCGAAGGGACCCTGCTCACCCTGCACATCCAACCGGGCGCGAAGAAGACGGAATATATGGGGCCCCATGGGGATGCGCTGAAAGTACGCGTGGCCGCGCCGCCGGTGGAGGGAGCCGCGAACGAAACCCTCTGTGCCTGGCTCGCCGATTTGTTTGACATCCCCAAGGGCGCGATCACGATCCAGGCAGGGCAGACCGGCCGCCGCAAGCTGGTGCTGCTGAAGGGCGTTGCGCTCGATGCGGTCCGAAACGCCTTTGCGCGAGGCGACGATGCGTAAGGCCGTCCTCCTGATGCTCGTGGTCAGCCTCGTCGGCTGCGCCGGGCCGAAGCCGGTCCTCTATCCCAACGCCCACTACAAACAGGTCGGGTCCGACGCGGCGGAAGCGGATATTGCCGCCTGCCGGGAGATGGCGGAGAAAGCCGGGGCAGAACAGGGAAAAGGACGAGCCGTCGACACGGCCAAGAATGCGGCGATCAGCGGCGGCATCGGCGCCGCCGCCGGCGCGGTGGGCGGCGCGATCGTCGGGGCAGCGGGGAGCGGGTCCGCCGTCGGGGCGGCGAGTGGCGTGGTCTGGGGGCTCTTGGGGTCTTGGTTCCGCACGTCCGATCCGGGCGAGGCCTACAAGCACTTCGTCAACCGGTGTTTGGCTGAACGAGGCTACGAACCGATGGGCTGGAACTAGCAGCCCTCTGAAAAAGGAGAGAAGGGGGTGCGGGATAGGTCCCTTGCTCCTGCACCGCGCACGCTCAGAAGGTGCTCGGTGGACGGCCGCAGTTGGAACCATCCCCGCCGCCCTGAGAAGCAGGAATAGCGGCGCGGCCCGGTTGCCCTGCGTGCCGGGTTTATGTCCCTGGAGTGAGGGATCGGCCAGGGAGCGGACGCGAGTCTATAAGGCTTTGCTAGGTCGCTGGTGATCGGAAGGCTGGAAGGCTCGACGGCTTACATGGTCCCCAGAGCTGTGAGCAAGGGGAAGCCGAGGCACAGACTTGCGGTTCCTCGGAGAAGTATGGCGCGAGGGGTCAAGGCTTTCGTTGGTCGTCCTGGTTTGCTGGTGCGGCCGCTTCCGGTTGGGCGGCCTTGTGGCGCAGGGCTCGGCCCTTGTCCGGCGTCGGGTCCGTGATCACTCCGTACACCTCCCGCCCTTCATGGCCTTCCGGCAGGTACTCTGTGATCGGCATCCCGTCTTCCCGCACGAAGAGCAAACAGTGACAGTATTTGTAGATCTGCATCTCGTCGCAGGCGCAGATCCAGCGGCGGAGCTTGGCCTCCGCTTGCTTGTCTTTATAAAAGTTGCAGGGGCAGAGGGGCTTGCCCAACTCCTCCACGTGCATCGCCAACCCCTTCACCACGGCTTCCGTCACGGCGGGGGTGGGATGGAAGGTTGTGCCGCTCTTCTCCGCGAAGCCCTTCGCGAACTTCCACATTTTATCGAGACTGTCTTGGCTCGGCTCTCCCATCGGTTGTTCCTTTCAGCGTCGGTGCGAGGACTATCGCGCGGCACCGGCACCGAGCAGTTTACAAGCATTCCCGCCTCCTTTACAATCCGCTGATTCACGGATGCGAGACGCATGACGGAAGCTGCAATCCCAGATGAGATGACCGAACGGCTGCTGGCGCGCCTGGCCGATGGCCTGGACCGGTCCGCCGCCGCGGAGCTGGCCGCCACACTGGCTCATGCCGGTGCCGTGCCGGCCGTCTTGAGCCTCTTCGACGAATTGGCCGACACCTCCGCGAAGGTGACGCAGGGGGCAATCGAGGCCCTGCCCGAATTAGCCCGGCGGGGGGCCTTGGGCTCGGTGGTCCCCTGGCTGGACCTGGGTATCGCCCTGGCCGGCTCGTCCGGCGCTGTGGCGATGAAATATTTCAAGGAGAGTCCATTGCTGCTCGGCCTGATCGAATCGGAGCCGGCCCGCCGGCAATCGCTCGACCTGGCCTTGGAGTTGGCGGATAGCGACGTCAACGTTGCGCTGGAGTTCGTCCGGAAGGCGCCGGAGTTGCTGACGGTCCTCCCGGCCGAGCGGCTGTCCGCCTGGGCCGAGGTCGGCGTGGAGCTGGCTCGCGTGGACTTCGTCCTGGGCATCGAATTTCTCCGCCAGAGCCCGGCGCTTGCGGCGGTGATCCCGCTGGATCAGGTGCGCGCCTGGGTCGGGTTCGGGATGAAGCTGATCGCGCAGAACAGCCTGGGCAAGACCGACTATGTGGGCACGTTGGAGTTTTTCCGCACCAGCCCGATGATCCTCGGCGATGTGCCGGAGGTTGCGGTGCGTGGGGTGGTCGTCCAGATGGGATCGGTCCTGGCTGATCGCGCCCCGGAGGCGGCCATTTCGTTTCTGGCCGAGTCCCCGGCGCTCTTGCGGCGGATGCCCGATGAGGCCTGGCGGCTCCGCTGCCTCCAATACGGGCTGCTGGTCGGCGAGCGGGATGCGGAAGCGGCCCTGGCCTACTGGCGGCGCTGTCCGGACATCCTGGCCCTGATCGGCGAGACCGAAGAAGCGCGGGATAAGTTCGAACAATGGTATCGGGGCGGGATGGAGGTGCTGGGCTACAGTGTCGAAGGCGCGCGGGCCTACTTTGCGCTGGAGACGAAGAAGGCGCTCGCGTCGGTGACGCAGGCGATGAGCGGCGTGCCGTTGCGGCAGATCGCCCGGTCGTTGAAATTATTCGCCCAGGGACTCTGCGGGACCGATGTCACGATCCACTCGCTCCCCGAAACGGCCGAGGAGCCGGCCAAGGGGCCGGGCCGGGCGACGGTCAGCGCCGACGGGCGGACGATCGCCCTGCCGGCGATCCTGCGCCGCTACGACAAGCGCGAAGACAACGTCCGGCTCTACACGGTGATGACGGCGCACGAGGCGGGACACCTGGAGTTCGGCACCTATGCGCTCTCGCTGGAGCGGCTGGCCGACTCGATCGAGGCTCTGCGTCTGCGGTACGGGCGAACCGGCGTTCCGGCCAGCCTCGCCGAGGTCTTCGCCCTCTATCCCCAGCCGGGGTTGATCCGTGACTTGTGGACCTTGCTGGAAGATGCGCGGGTGGAGTACCTGCTCCAGCTCGAATATCCGGGGCTCAAGCGGGACCTGGCGGCGCTAGCGCGGGATGCGGCCACGACTCGGTCGCTGTTGCATGGGATGACGGTGCGGGAGATGGTCGTGGATGCCCTGTTGCTCCTCTCCACGCAGGAGCGGGATTCCTTCCGGATTCCGGAGGCGATTGCCGACGTGGTGGATCGGGCCTGGGCTCAGTGCCGGGCCGTCCTCGATCCAGGCGCCACGGCCGAAGATGCGGTGCGGTTGGCGGATCGGGTCTACGTTTTGCTGGAGGAAGCGCTGGCTGCCAGGCCACAGCCGACGGGAGATGGGGGTGCTTCCGACTCGCAAGCAGATCTCGGGCCTGGGCCGACGGCATCCGAAGAGACGGCCGGGGACTATCGGCCGGTGACGAATTGGACCTATCGGGGCGAGATGAACCCCGAGTGGGTTACGAACCGGGACACAGGAGAGGACCGACAGAAAGAGCATCCGCAGGGACTGACCTTCGCCTCAGCCGAGGCGCTGGCGCGCAGCGGCGCAGCGGGCGCGACGGGCGGGCAGTCGCAGGGGGCGCAGCAACGCGAGTTGACGTCCGATGAGATGGGCCTGGGCCGCGATCCTGGCTCGGTGATGGAGGAGATGCTGGCAGTCGAGGAAGGCCGGGCCGGGGCTGAGCCGGCCGAGGTGACCAGGCACCATGCGTTTCTCTACGACGAATGGGACGGGCTTATCCAGGATTACCGCCAGGGTTGGTGCCGGGTGATCGAGCGGACTGCGCCGGAAGGAACCTCGGATTTTGCCGAAGCCACGCTGGCGGCCCATGGGGCGTCGGTCCGGCTGCTCCGTCGATATTTTGAAGCGCTCCGTCCGCCCGGTTTGCGGCGGGTGTCGGGGCAGAGGGACGGGGAGGAATTGGACCTGGACGCGGTGGTCCGACGCAAGGCCGACCTGGTTGCCGGCGCCGATCCGTCGGATCGGATGTATGTCCGGCGCGAGAAATGCGAGCGGGATGTGGCCGCCGCCTTTCTGGTGGACCTGAGCGGGTCCACTAGCAGGCAGATCGAGTCCCACGGCGGGCAGACGCGCCGCGTCATCGACATCGAGAAGGAAGGGCTGGTGCTGCTGAGCGAGGCCCTCGAGGCGATCGGCGACCGGTACGCCGTCTACGGCTATTCCGGCCAGGGGCGGCGCCAGGTGGACTTCGTCATCCTGAAGGAGTTCGACGAGCCGGCCGGCATGCGCGTGGCCTCCCGGATCGGCACGGTCGCGCCGTTGCAGCAGAACCGGGACGGGGCGGCGATCCGCCACGCGACCCGCAAGCTGCTGGCCCAGCCGGCGAAAGTCCGGCTGCTGGTGCTGCTCAGCGACGGCAAGCCCCTTGACGAAGGCTACACGGACGAGTACTCCTTGGAGGACACGAAAGCGGCCTTGCGCGAGGCGCGGATGAAAGGCCTCGACCCCTTCTGCATCACCGTGGATCGTGGGGCCGACGATTATCTCAAGCGGATGTACGGCGAGGTCCGGTATTTGATCATGGACCATGCGGGGGCCCTGCCGGAGCAGTTGCCGAGAACCTATCAGCGGTTGACGACGTGAAACGTTGGAAAGTCTAGAAAGTTGCCAAGTCATAAAGTTGGTTCGACCTTCTGACTTGACGGACTTTCAGACTTGATAGACTTGACGGACGATTCATTTTGAGAGACGTATGATGACCGAACAGAACGTGCCGCCCTGGCTCTATAAGCTCTTTACGGGCCACCAGTACCCTTATGTCCGTCGGCTGGCCAAATTCGCCAAGCCGGTAACGCCCGGCGAGGATCGGAGCGAGCCGACCAAGGAGGAGATCGACGCCAAGTTCCGGGAGGTCTTTCCCCGCTGCTGGGCGAAGATTCTCCAGGAAGTGAAAGAGGGGATGATCGTGACGTTTCACGAGCTGGGGCAGTATGAGGCGGGCCAGTATCAGGCACTGATCGACCACCCGGAGGAGTTTTTGGCCAAGACCTACGGGAAGAAGAAGATCAAGGTGAACTTTTACGACGGCGAGAATTTCGTGTGCACGATCAATTTCAAAGTGGCGGGCTGGACGGAACACGAACACCATTGATGGATGATGAATGCTGAACGCAGAATGCAAAGCCTGAGTCTCCCCGGTCATCATTCATCGTTCAACATTCATCGTTAGGAGCAAGAGTATGGGACGACCCAAGGTGACGGTGGTGGGGGCGGGCAACGTCGGCGGCACGACGGCCCAGCGCTTGGTTGAAAAGAACTGTTACGACGTGGTCCTGGTGGATATCGTCGAGGGGGTCCCGCAAGGCAAGGCGTTGGACCTCTCGCAGGCGGGGCCGGTCTGCGGCTACGACGCGAAGGTGGTCGGAAGCAACGGCTATGCGGAGACCCAGGGGTCGTCGGTGGCCGTCATCACGTCCGGCGTGCCGCGCAAGCCGGGCATGAGCCGGGACGATCTGCTGGCCACCAATGCGAAGATCGTCCAGACCGTGGCACGCGAACTCGTGAGCCGGTCGCCCGAGGTGATCCTGATCATGGTGACCAATCCCCTCGACGCCATGGTCCATGTGGCGCAGCGGGTCAGCAAGCTCCCCCACCGACGGGTGCTGGGCATGGCGGGGGTGCTGGATTCGGCGCGGTTCCGGTCCTTCATCGCCGCGGAACTCGACGTGTCCGTCCACGACGTGCAGGCCATGGTGCTGGGCGGACATGGGGACTCGATGGTGCCGGTCATGCGCTATACGACGGTGGCGGGACGCCCGCTGAGCGAGTGGCTGCCCAAGGATCGGCTGGAGGCGATGATCAAACGCACGCGCGACGGCGGCGCGGAGATCGTCACCCTGCTCAAGACCGGCAGCGCCTTCTATGCGCCGTCGGCCGCGGCGGCGGAGATGGTCGAGGCGATCCTGAAAGACCAGAAACGAGTCCTGCCCTGCGCCGTGCGCTGCGAAGGCGAGTATGGGGTGAACGGCGTGGTGGTCGGCGTGCCGGTCAAGCTGGGCCGGGGCGGCGCGGAGGCGATCGTCGAGTACGATCTGGCGCCGGACGAGCGGGCGGCGCTGGCCCGATCGGCCGAGGCCGTCGCCGAGCTGTGCGGCGCGGTGGAGCGTCTGCTCGTCCTCTGACCCTCTTGGCTACGTAGTCTCCTGGGCGATGCCTTGACATTCCGCCCCGTGCTGCTGTAGAGACTGGGTCGGCAATCAACCTGAGGGGGGTGCGCAATGAAGTTTCTTGAAAATCCCTTCCAGACCATGGGAGTCGGATTCGGATTGGCTCTGGTGCTGGCGATCGCATTCTCGGCGATGACCGGCACGGCGGCGGATACAGATTGGTTCGGACTGGCGGTGCGCTGGGTGCATTTCCTGGCCGGCATCACCTGGATCGGGCTGCTCTACTTTTTCAACCTGATCAATGCGGCGTTCCTGAAGAGCCTCGACGGGCCCACCAAGAACATCGTGATTCCCAAACTCATGCCGGCCGCGTTGAGCTGGTTCCGCCACGGCGCGACCGTGACGGTGCTGGCCGGGCTGATCCTCTACTTCTACCTGTACTCGAAGGGCGGGACCGGCGCGATTGCCCTGGGCATCGGGGGCCTGCTCGGCATCATCATGATGGGCAACGTCCACGGGATCATCTGGCCCAACCAGAAAAAGATTATTGCGGCGGTGGAGAAGCAGGCCAAGGACGGGACGCCGGCTCCGCCGGAAATGGCCGCCTGGGGCCGCACCGCGCTGCTCGCCTCGCGGGTCAATTTCCTGCTCTCGATCCCCATGCTCTTCTTCATGGGGGCCGGCAGCCACTTTAAATAGGGGGTGCCGGCGGGGGCGCGATCCACAAGCGCGCCCCCGCCGGTTGCTCGCTTCCAGCTTCTCCTGGCCTTCTCCCGCCTCGTTCACGAATACTGGCCAAAGGCCCAGGCCCTGTCGTTTCACTAGGCCCCCTGTCCTAAATGCTTGAGAATCAGGCCTATTCTGCCGCTTTCGGCTTGACGTTGGGGGTGACGGGCCTTATAGTACAACCTTCCGACCATTGAGGTCGGACTCATGGCATGAAGCGAGGGTAGCAGGTGACGGCTTCCGAACCGAGACTGTTGGAAAAGCTGGAAGGTTCTCCCACCGATATTGAGGCCTATCTGAAGGTCGGGGGCTATGAGGCCTGGCGGAAGTGTGTCACGTCCATGCAACCGGAGGACATCGTCGGAGAACTCAAGAAGTCCGGGCTGCGCGGCCGTGGCGGCGCCGGGTTTCCCACGGGGGTCAAGTGGGACAAGGTGCTGAATCATCGGGTGAAGGAGCGCTATTTCGTCTGCAATGCGGGCGAGCATGAGCCGGGCACCTTCAAGGATCGATACCTGCTCAAGCATTACCCGCATCAGTTGCTGGAAGGCTGTCTGATCGGGGCCTATACGGTCCGGGCCAAGGCGGCGTTCATCTATGCCAATCACGAGTATGAGGAAGAGCGGAAGAATCTGCAGCAGGCGATCGAGCAGGCCAGGGCCAAGGGGCTGCTGGGCAAGAACGTCCTGGGCAGCGGGCGGGATCTGGAGATCGAAATCTTCGAGGGGCACGGCTCTTACGTGGCCGGCGAAGAGACGGCCATGCTGGAATCCATGCAAGGCCGCCCGGCCATGCCGCGGCAGAAGCCGCCCTTCTATCCGACGGATTTCGGGCTCTACGGCAAGCCCACGTTGGTCAACAACGTGGAGACGCTCTGCAACATTCCGCGGATTCTCCGAAAGGGTGCGGACTGGTTCACGCAAGTCGGGACCGAGAAGTGTCCCGGCACCATGCTCTTTTCGCTCAGCGGGGCGGTGAACAAGCCGGGGGTCTACGAAATGCCGCTGGGCACCCCGTTGCGCAAGCTGATCGAGGAATTCGGCGGCGGCGTCCCGGGCGGGCGGAAGGTCAAGGCCGTGTTTCCCGGCGGGCCGGCCTTCTCGATGGTGACCGCCGATCAGCTCGACTTGCCGATGGACTTCGATGCGCTCAAGAAAGCCGGGACGGGGCTGGGATCGGCGGGCGTGATTGTGGTGGACGACGACACCTGCATGGTCGCGCAGACCCTCAAGTTCTCCAATTTTTTCAAGAACGAGAGCTGCGGGCAATGTCCCCCCTGCCGGATGGGCACGCTCAACCTGGCGGCGCTCATAACCAAGATCGAGCAGGGCGAGGGCACGCAGAAGGACATGGATAGCCTGTTGCAGCTCTGCGGTTTCGTCAAGGGGACCGGATACTGTACCCTGGTGACAGGGGCGGCCGTGCTCGTCCAGAGCGCGGTGCGTCTGTTCCGGCCGGAGTTCGAGGCCCATATTGCGCAGAAGCGCTGTCCGTTCCAGCCGGCGCGGACGGTGGTGGGCGCCGCGTCGTAAGGGCGCCGTCGGGTGTGACGCGATGCCGCACGTGACCTTTCTCCATCCGGACGGGAAGAGCGGCGAGGTGCCGGCCGACCTCACGCTGCTGGAAGCAGCGGAGGCCCTCGGGTTCCCGCTGAACCATGATTGCGGCGGCAACGCCTCCTGCACGACCTGCCGCGTGGAAGTGCAGGCGGGGGGCGAGCACCTCTCGGAGATCGACTTCGAGGAGCAGGACTTGCTGGACCGCGAGGCGCTCAGCGAACCCTGGCACAGGCTGGGCTGCCAGGCGCGGGTGACGGGGAACGTGATCGTGCGGGTGCCGGAGAAGAAGTGGGAAGCTCCCTCGGCCGCCGGGCCGGCGGAGGCCAAGCAGGTCGGCCGGGCGTCTTGATGCAGGGGCAGGGGAAGTCGGAGGTGGGGCGGATAAACGGATTGCAACCGGGTCTCGAAGACCCTGAGATCGATAAGGAGGAGCTCATGGTGACGATTACACCGACGGCGGAAGCCAAGATTCGCGAGTTGATGACCGAGGAAAAGGACGTGGTCGGCCTGCGCATTTACGTCAAGGGCGGCGGTTGCCACGGGTACCAATACGGGATGGCCTTCGAGTCCAAGATGGCCGATGACGACACGGTGATCGAGAAGGGCGACGTGAAAGTCATCATGGATTCGCAGAGCGCGCCGCTGCTCCAGGGGACGGAAGTGGACTACGTGGACAGCGTGCAGGGCTCGGGCTTTGCGATCAAGAATCCGCAGGCCAAGACCACCTGCGGCTGCGGCAGCTCGTTCAGCGCGTAAACAGAGCCATCAGCACTCAGCTGTCAGATTGAAGAGGGACTAGAGATCGCCGAGAAGGCCGGGTTGCTTTTCCACGGGAGAGGCAATGCCGGCCTTCTTTCTTGTATGTGGCTGAACGCTGACGGCTGAAAGCGGAGAGCTTCTTGATGGACCAGACCAGCGTCACCCACCGGTACCAGTTCGCGGCGCAACACCGGCTGCACTCGGAGCGGTTCTCCGATGAGGAAAACCGGCGGGTCTTCGGCAAGTGCAACAATCCGAACGGCCACGGCCACAACTACACCCTCTTCGTGACGGTCCGCGGCCCCGTGGACCCGAAGACCGGCCGGGCCGCCGACCTCGACGCGCTGGACCGGCTGGTGCAGGAGACCGTCGTGGCCCGTTTCGACCATCGGGACCTGAACGGAGACCCGGCCTTCGCGAAGCGCACAACCACGGGTGAGAACCTCGTCCTGCTCGTCTGGGACCTGCTGGTGGCGAACCTGCCGGCCGGGCAACTGGAAAAAATCGGGCTGATCGAGACCCGGGACAACTATTTCGAATATTCCGGCGAGGCTCCGGTGACCGTCACCAGCGGGTCGCCGGTCTGGTAAAGGGAGCGCATGGCACGCACAAGGGCGGGACGACAGGGGAAGACAAAACAGGGGCGGACGCACGAAACCGAGCTGCGTGAAGTGGTGACGCGGCTCTTGACGCTGTTGGGCGAGGACCCCACACGGAACGGACTGGAGAAGACGCCGGAGCGGGTGGAGAAGGCGCTCCGGTTCATGACCCAGGGCTACAAGCAGAACATCGACCACCTTCTGAACGAAGCCCTCTTCCCGCTCGAATACGACGAGATGGTGATCGTCAAGGACATC